>ERZ777306.2396-NODE-2396-length-24117-cov-4.847270_pt1 | contig 24117 bp, 24 predicted proteins | sample MGYA00374966_ERZ777306 | MGnify/ENA primary metagenome ERZ777306 (study PRJEB29329, sample SAMN06343882) | mouse gut metagenome | isolation source: Mouse cecum | place: Austria: Vienna | collected 2014-11-15 ...
GGTTTTTGTTCGGTCTTGAAGACGGAACGCTGGCGGAGGCGGCGGTGCGGGTATTTTCCGAAAACGGAGACCTGGTTTCCGTTCTCACGGACGCGGTCGGGGAACGGGCGTACCGCGTTACGATTACAACCGCGGGCAACGAACCGCGGGAAGCGGCGTATGCGGACGGAAGTTGGCGTATCGAAGAAGATTATCGGATCGTTTCGGTTGTCTTTGCCGAGGCGCATACGCGCGCGGAAATCCGTCGGATCCCGAAAATATTTACCGCGTTCGGAAGCCATACTGAGGGTGACGTCTGCATTCGCTATACGCTCTGCGGCGCGGAAGAAGCGGAAAGCATTGTGTCCGTAACGCTGAACGGGGAAGAACTAGCGGTGTCGGATTTCACGCCGACGCGCGGCGAAGGCATGCCGGACGGGCATCTCGTTTCCGCCGCGGACGAACGCGACGGGCGGGAATACGTCTTTCTGCTCCGTCCCTCTTCCGTTTCGGGAAGCGTCGAACCCGTCTCACGGTACGAAGCGGAATTGGAAGACTGTTGTTTTACGGTTCTCTACGGAGCCGGTTGGGATTGTCTGTTGCCGCAGATCAGGGTTTATTACGGACTTCTCGGCGGGGAGACAGTGATCGATGGCGTCGTCGAAAGACGGGAAGAGGGATTGTACGAATGGCGCGCGGCGGATAACAAGCTCCAAAACGCCGTGGTCACGGTGCGCGTCGAACGCTGTTCCAATCTGCTCGATCCGTTAATCGTGTCTGCGGACAACCTTCCCCTGACGGCTTCGGCAACGGAAGAAAACGGAACCGTTGCGGCGGAGGCTATTTTGCTGCGGAATGCGGACGGTTCGTTTACGGTGTTATCGTTTTGCGATCGGGACGGAACCCGGTCGGGATCGGATCGCGTGACTTCTCTCGGCGATACTTGGTATCTTGCCGCATACGGGTATCTGCTGTCGCGGGAAGAGGAGAAGTATGTGCTCGTAAAATGCGCCGAGCCCGTCGCGTGTTCGAACGGGATCTTTACGGTTTCGCTCGTCGCCGCTGATTTCCGCGTTCTGCCGGTCGCGTTTTTCGTGAACGGAGAGGAAAAGACGGGCGGCGCTTTTTCCGAGCGGGAGGGAGACGTCTGGGTCTGGGAAAAGGGCGGCGAAAAGTTTACGCTCGCTTTTTCGGAAACGGACGGCGGATATTCGGTCTGGGTATACGAAGGGGAACGGACGCTCTATACCGTTACGCTGAAAACGGGCGTCGGCGCGCCGACCGTTTTATACGCGCCGCAGGGGAGTTTCGTTCTGCCCGACCCGCCCGAACGGGAGGGCTATTCGTTTCTGTGCTGGACGGCGGGATACGGGGAATATCGGGCGGGCGAGACGTACGAACTCAACCGCAACGTGACGTTTACGGCGGAATGGGACGAATTTTCGCGAATCGCGCACCGATCTGCGATTTCGTCGTCCGTGATGAGTCGGGAATCGGGAAATATGTTTGAAAGTGCGGAAAAAGTGTGATATAATAGAAGAGCATCGCGATTACAGCGAAAGGAGACGCGCAATGGATAATTTGTCCGTAAAAATATTACCGGTCATTCCGATGCGGAAAACGGTGATTTTTCCCAATACTACGGTGGAGTTCGACGTCGGGCGAGGGTTCTCTCTCGCCGCGGTCGAATATGCCGAGCTGAACGGGAAACTCGTCTTCCTCACCAAACAGATCGATTCCGAAAAGGAAAATCCGCAGCCCGAAGATCTCTGTCTCGTGGGAACGGTCGCGCAGATCGTCCGCACATCCAATCAGTCCGAGGACAGAATCCGCGTTTGCGTAAGCGGACAGTACCGCGCCCGCGCCCGCGGGTTTCGGGCGGAAAAGGAATACATCTACGCCGTTACGGACGGCGTTCCCGCGTTGCACGGCGATCCGGATCTCGAAGAGGCGTCGTTCAGGACCGCCAAAGCGCTGGTTAAGGATATCATATCGGTCGGCGTCAATCTTTCGCGGGAGCTGAATCTGCTCGCGCGCGTCACCGATAGCGACGAATATATCAATCTCTGTTCGCATTATCTGTTGCATGCGAAAGAGGAACAGAAACAGCGTCTGCTCGAAGAAAACCGCGTGCCGGAACGGTTGCGGATTTTTCAGGAGTGTTTGAATACCGAGCTGGAAATCGCCCGTCTCGAACGGAAGATCTCCCAACAGGTGCGGCAGAATATCGAAAAATCGCAGAAGGAATATTATTTGCACGAACAGCTCAAAGTGATCCACAACGAGCTGGGCGACGACACGAGCGAAAACGAAAAGCTGAAAGAAAAGCTGCTTGCGAAAGGGCTTCCGAAAGAGGCGGAGGCGAAGGCGATGCAGGAACTTGCGCGCATGGACAAGATGCCCGCGTCCTCGCCGGAATACACCGTTTTGCGCAACTATACGGATTGGCTCATCGATCTTCCCTGGCGGGAACAGACGCAGGATACGGACAGTCTTGCGGACGTCGAGGGGATGCTGGAAGAAGATCATTACGGGTTGGATAAGATCAAAGAGCGAATCGTGGAGTACCTTGCCGTTCTGAAACTGACGGGCGAGCTGAAAGCGCCCATCCTCTGTCTCGTCGGTCCTCCCGGCGTGGGCAAGACGAGCGTCGCCAAATCGGTCGCGCGGTCGCTTGGGCGGAAATTCGTGCGGATGAGCCTCGGCGGCGTCAAGGACGAAGCGGAGATCCGCGGACACCGCCGCACGTATATCGGCGCGATGCCCGGCCGTATCATCTACGAAATGAAAAACGCGGGATCGGTGAACCCCGTGTTTCTGCTCGACGAAGTGGACAAGATTTCGTCCGATCTGCGCGGCGATCCCGCCAGCGCGCTGTTGGAAGTGCTCGATCCCGAGCAGAATTCCACCTTCCGCGACAGATATCTGGAAATCGCGTACGATCTTTCGAAAGTCATGTTCATTGCCACGGCAAACACGCTCGAAACCATTCCGGCGCCGTTGCGCGACCGCATGGAGATCATTGAACTTTCCGGCTATACGCCGCAGGAAAAAGAGGAGATCGCCAAGCGGTATCTCGTGCCGAAAAAGCGAAAAGAGAACGGCTTGACGGAGGAAAACTTCGTTATGACGGAGGGCGCGGTTTCCGCCGCGATCGACGGGTATACCATGGAGGCGGGCGTGCGTTCGCTGGAACGGACGATCGGCGCCGTATGCCGCAAAGCGGCGGTGAAGATCGCAAAAGAGGGCGCCATACGGAAGATCACCGTTACGGCGAAAAATCTTGAAAAATATCTGGGCGCCAAGCGTTATCTGCGCGACGGAGACCTGATCGAAGGGGAGGAGATCGGCGCAGCGACGGGGCTTGCCTGGACGGCGGTCGGCGGGACGACCCTGACGATCGAAGTTTCCGCCATGCAGGGGAAAGGCGACGTGATTTTAACGGGAAAACTCGGCGACGTGATGAAAGAGTCCGCGCACGCGGCGATCAGTTACCTGCGCGCGCATGCCGAAAAATACGGGATCGACGAACGCGATTTCGAGAAAAAGGACATTCATATCCACGTGCCGGAGGGGGCAACGCCCAAGGACGGGCCGAGCGCGGGCATTACGATGGCGACCGCGATTCTTTCCGCGTTCACTTCCAAGCCTGTGCGGAAAGACGTCGCCATGACGGGCGAGATCACGCTGCGCGGAAAAGTCCTTCCGATCGGCGGTTTGAAAGAAAAGGCGCTCGCCGCAAACAGGATCGGAATTCGCGACGTGATCATTCCCGAAGAGAACAAAAAGGACGTGGAGGAGATCCCCGAAAACGTGCGGAAAAACCTCAATTTTATCTGCGTGAGCAAGGTGGACGAAGTGTTCGCGCGCGCCGTGACGGGAGCTTCTTATGGAAATTAAAAACGCAAAGTTCATCACTTCGGCGGCGACGGAAGCGCAGTTTCTGCATTCCGAAAAACCCGTGATCGCCGTTTGCGGAAAATCCAATTCGGGAAAAAGCACGCTCATCAATCTTCTTGCGAACCGCAAAGGCCTTGCAAAGACCGGCTCGTCGCCGGGGAGAACGCGGCTCGTGAACTATTTCGATTTCGGGGAATTCATCCTTGCCGATTTGCCGGGGTACGGTTACGCCGCGGTATCGAAGGGAGAAAAGGAAAAATGGGCGAAAACGCTTGACGCGTTTTTTGCCTGTAAAGAGGAAATCGCGCACGTATTCGTGCTGAGCGATATTCGCCGCGATCCTTCGGAAGACGATTTGCAGATGCTTTCGTTTTTGAATTATCACATTCTGCCCTTTACGGTCGTTGCGACCAAGAGCGACAAACTCTCCCGTATGCGGCGGAAAGAGCGCGTGCGGAAACTCGCGCAGAGTTTCGGGCTTGGCGAGGGGAACGTGATCGCGGTTTCGGGTCTCTCGGGCGAAGGGAAAGAGGAATTGGTCGCCAAGATCGGCGCGGTGCTTTCGCGGGAAAAAGAATAAATAAAAAAACGAACGGGATAATCCGTTCGTTTTTTATTTGATCAGAGTGCGTAAGGGATAAAGATATCAACCCAACACGGTCCGTTTACGAGCACGGTGAATTCTCCCGCGGTTATTTCCTTTCCGTCTTTTTTCGAAAGATCGCGATAGACGAACGTGTACTCGTCGACGTCTGCAACGAAACCGGCGGTATAACATCCTTCTAAATTCCCCGTACTAACGGTAGTGCTCGTACGCGACGAATCGATCAGTTCCGTAAACGTATAGAGCCGCGTACTCATACACGCCGTCGCGGTGTCCGCAAGATTTGTTGCGGAGAGGTTTAGACAGGCGGATACGACTTCGATTCCGTCGCGGTTGATTGCATCGGCGTCTTTGAAGAATAACGTTCCGGGGCGGTAACTCTCCTTGTCGATCGTGAGATCGAACGATTCAAACGGAGATGCCGCAAAGGGCATTACAAACGCGTAAAGTCCGTAGGATTCGATATGTTCCGGCTGTTCGCTCTTCAATTCGATCACGCGATAGCTATCGCCGTTGTCGAAATAATGTAGCGAAGAATCCGGTTTGTATTCGTTGCCGCAACCGGAAAGCCCGCAAGTTGCGATTAAGGCAAGTATTCCCGCCGCAAGACACGGAAACCGTTTTTTAAGTGTCATAAATTGTACCGTCCTCCGTTTACGTAAATGCAATCGCTGACATACTCATTATATCACAAATATTTTGAATGTCAATAGTTTTACAAAAAAAATTAAAATAAAAAAGCGCCCCGTAAAGGGGCGCTTTCGTTGTTCGGTCAGTCTGCTTTGAAAGGAAGCAGAGCGGCGACGCGCGCGCGTTTAATGGCGACTGCAAGCACTCTCTGGTGCTTTGCGCAGGTACCCGTCATGCGGCGGGGGAGAATCTTTCCGCCCTCGCTGATGAATTTGCGGAGCTTGGCAACGTCCTTATAATCGATTTCGGACTTTTCCTGACAGAACAGACAGACCTTTTTCATGTTCTGTTTTTTATAGCTCTTCTTCGCGGGTCTCGCTTCGCGCTGTTCCGGTCTTTCCTTATTCTCTTCGGGCGCGGCAGGGGCGGCGGGCGCCGTTTCCGCAACCGCGGTTTCCTTGATTTCCTCTTCCATGATGCTCTCCTTGTTTTAATGCGTGAATTCGTTCACGATGATCGTCAGAACGGAATGTCTCCGTCGTCGTCGAAAGATTCCAAAGCGGGCTTGCGTTTCGTTGCGGGTTTTTCCGCGGCGGGCGCGTCGTAAAAATCGTCTCCCGCGTTCGCGTTGCGTTGCGTTAAAAACTCCACGTCCTGCGCGATAACGTCTATCGCCGTACGGCGCACGCCCTGATTATCCTCGTAATTGCGGATCTGAATACTCCCCGATACGGCGACCTTGCTTCCTTTTTTCGTAAAGCGCGAGACGTTTTCCGCAAGACCGCGCCATGCGGTCACATTGAAAAAGTCGGTTTGGCGATCTCCGTCGGAGGAGGTATAGGAGCGGTTTACCGCAATCGCAAAATGGCACACGCTCACTCCGCCCGAGGTTTCCGTCAGCTCCGGATCTCTCGTCAAGTTTCCGATTAAGAAAACTTTGTTCATACTCAGTTCTCCTTTACTTTGGTAATTACGCGCCGCAATACGTCGCTCGAAATGCCGGCAACACGGTCAAGTTCTTTCACCGTTTCGCCGTTCGCAACGAACGTAATGAGAGCGAAAAACGCATCTTGCTTGTACGCGATGGGATAGGCAGTCTTTTTTACGCCCCACTTATCGGTGGATTCGACTGCGCCGCCTTTCGATGCAATGATGTCCGCATACTTTTTCAGTTCGGCATCTTTTGCTTCGTCGTCCATGTCGCTTTTGAGCAGAATGAGCATTTCGTACTTCTGCATTTCCTTTCACCTCCCGGTCTTTACGGCGTGCCTTTTCGGCACGCAAGGTTTTTTCGTGCTTCTATTTTACTATATTTGCGCTTGCAAGTCAACGCGTTTTCCGCGCCGAAAATAATTTTTTCCGCTTTTTTGCAAAGTTTCGGCGTTTGCGCGCTCAACGCTCTTCCCGCAGTACGAGAAATTCTTCCGCGCCGTTGATTTCGTATTCCTGTAAATCTTCGGCGATAAAGGCGTCTCCCGCCGCGAACTTCGTCTCTCCGCGCGCCCATTTGATGAACCCGCTTCCCGCCGTAATGCGGATCGCGTCGCGTTTTGCGCCGAAGAGTTTATACCGCTTGGCGTTCACGAGCAGCAGATTTCCCGCTTTGCGCAGCGTGCCGCCCTGTACCGCCGTCGGCTCTCCGAACGCGGCGGGCGAGCCGAATTTTTCCTTCGCTTCTTCATCGGATAATCTGATCAGTTTCATGATTCGTCTCCCGTGTCGCCGTCCGTCGGCGTGCCGATGGCGCGGAAGGAATCGAGTTTCCTTCCGATGACGTTCGTGCGCTTTTCCGCGCTTTCCACGCTGTCCTGCGCCTCCTGCAATTTCCGCCGCGTCTTTTCGAGCAGTTCGGAAAATTTCGCGAATTCGATGCGGAAGGATTCCAGCATCGACCGGAGTTCGCCCGACCGCTTTTCGATCGCCGCGGTGCGGAATCCCGTTTGCAGCGTGGAGAGCAATGCGCCGAAGTTCGTAGGGCCGCACGCGATGATTCGCCGCATGCGCAGATAGTCGGACATGCCCGCCGCCCGCGCGACTTCGGCGTAAAGCCCTTCGGAGGGCAGATACATGACGGCGAAATCGGTGGTCAAGGGCGGAAGCACGTATTTCTTCGCGATGGAGTCGGCTTGCAGTTTCACGGCGCGTTCCAGATTTTTGCGCGCCTTTTCCTCGCCCTCCCGATCCCCGCGTTCGGAGGATTCGCACAGCCGTTCGAACTCTTCCACGGGGAACTTGCTGTCAACGGGCAGGTAGATCCGCTCACCGTCTTTCGCGGGCAAAAGGATCGCGAAATCGACGAGGGAATTGTCGAGCGGATTGAGTTTCACGCTTCGCTCGTACTGTTCGGGCGCGAGCATCTGTTCGAGCAGGGCGTTGAGCTGCGCTTCCCCCCAGGTGCCGCGGAGTTTTACGTTGGAAAAGACCCGCTTGATGTCTGCGACGTTGCCGGAGAGCGATTTCATTTCGCCCACGCTCTCGTACATTTTTTCGAGCCGGTCGGAGATGCGCGCGAAGCTGTCGGAGAGCTTGCCGTCGATGGAAGTCGTCAGTTTTTCGTCCACGGTGCGGCGGATGCGTTCGAGGTTCTGCGCGTTCGCGTCCACGATATATTTCATGTCGTCGGTCAGGCGGTTCTGAATATTGGTCAGCCGCGCCTCCGTCGATCGGCTCAGGTTCTCCGTCGCGCGGGAGAGGTAATCGGTCAGCCCGCCGATCGCGTCCGTCTTTTCTTCCAGACGGCGCAGCGTTTCCGCCGTCGCGCGGTCTCCGCCGCCGTCCGTCCGCTTCCGCGCGGCGAATAAAAGGAGCAGCAGCGCGAGGCATACCGCGTTCAGGCAAATATTGACGATGATCAGCGTGTCGGTCATGTTTCCTCCGGATAGAGCCGCTCTATGCGGGCGAGCAGTTTTTTGCGTTCGTTGCGCGCGCCGTCCTGGATACAGAATCGGAAAAATTCGTTCAGCGCGCCGCCGATTTCGGAAGGGGGCAGCCGCCCGAAAAAATCCTTTCCGTTCACCGCGAGTTCGCTAAGCGAAAGCGGCGCGCCTTCCCGCTTCATTTGCGCGAGGACCGTTTCCCATTTCGCAACGGTCGGGGAGCGGGTCGGATCGTCTTTGCAGGCGGAAAAGTCCGCCTGTTTCAACGCGAGCAGTTTCGGAAGAAGAACGGCGTTTTCCGCGATTTCCCGACGGACGCGGCTTTCCCGCATGCGCAGATCGAAGTCGCGCATGTGCAACCGTACGAGCGCGGCGGTCTCTGCCGCGAGCTTGGCGGGCGCTTTCAGGCGGGTTAAAATTTCTTCCGCGATCCGCGCGCCTTCTTCGGCGTGTTCGTAAAAATTTCCGTCCCGCGCGAAACAGAAGGGCTTGCCGACGTCGTGCAACAGCGCCGCGAAACGGATTTCCGGCGGCGCGTATTTTACGCAGCGCAAGGAGTGTTCGAGCACGTCGTAATCGTGAAAATCGGCGCGCTGAGAAAGCCCGTCTCCCTTCGCGAGTTCGGGCAGGATTTCGCCGAGCACGCCCGTCTCTTTCAGAACGGTCAGTCCGCGGTAGGGCGCTTCCGCGTCGCCGTGTTTGCGATCGGCGAGCAGGATCGCGGAGAGTTCGGCAAAGATCCGCTCGGGCGTCACGTCGTTTACGAGCGCGCGGTGGATCCGCGCGCCTTCGAAACATTCGCCGTCCGGTCGGAATCCCGTTTCCGCGGCAAAGCGCGCAAGGCGCATCAGACGTAGCCCGTCTTCGCCGAATACTTTGGCGGCGGGGGCGACGGTGCGGAGGAGTTTGTTTGCAACGTCCTCCCGCCCGCCGAGCGGATCGTGTAGTTTTCCCGTGCGGATCTCGCAGTATACGGCGTTGGCGCGGAAATCGCGGCGGCGGGCGTCTTTTTCCATGTCGCTTGTGAACTCGATTTCGGACGGCGCGTGCAGTCCGCAGACGTATTTGTCCGAACGGAACCGCGTAAACTCATAGCCCGCGCCGTCTTTGTCGCACAGTTTTACCGTGCCGGTATTGCGGTACACGCTCTTTACGGTGAATCCGCAGGCTTCCGCGGCGGCGACGAACTCCGTTTCCGTCGCGGGCGCGCATATATCCCAATCCGTGTTCCCGTTCGGCGCAAACCCCGCGAGGAAGTCCCGCACGCTTCCGCCGACGAGGTAAAGGGGGAAGGCGCAACGCCGCGCGAGCGCGGTTAAATTTTCCGGAATCGGTAGTTTCATGCAAGCCTTCCGTAATTTTTTTCGAAAACTATTGTATCACGTTTCGAAAAAAATTGCAATTCCCGAAAAGATATTGTATAATAGTATTCGGATAATTTTATCATGCCGTCGACTTTGTTACGGCATTTGCATGTAGTAAGTCGGGGAATGATTCCGCAACGAATTTACGTTAGGCCGATTGAGGAGAAAGCTATGCTGAACTTTATTGTGAATCCCGCCGCATTGCGCGATGAGGGGAACACGCTTGTTACGAAACTGAAACGCCGCTTGAACGAAGCGGGCGTGGAATACCGCTTTTTCTATTCCGGCCGCGCGGGCGGCGTCGGGAAATACGCGCAGGCGCTTTCGGTCGTGGGGCAGAGGACCTTTATCGCGGTCGGCGGCGACGGAACGCTCAACGAGCTGGTTTCCAATTTGCGCGATCCTTCGCAGTGTACGGTGGGGCTGATCCCAGCGGGCACGGGCAACGATTTTTCGGAAGCGGCGCGGATCCCGTTCGGCGTGAAAGCGCTCGACGTGATCATCGACCGGCTTCCCGTATATACCGACTATATCGAGTTCGGCGACGGGCGGCGCAGCATCAACATCGCGGGCATGGGGATCGACGTGGATATCCTCGAACGCTGCGCGAAAAAGAAACACGGCGGCGGCAAGACGAAATACTTTCATTCTCTGCTCGCCTCGCTGATGAAATACAAGGGGTTCGACGTGGAGATCACGGTCAACGGAGAAACGGTCAAACAGCACGCGCTCATTGCGGCGGTCTGCAACGGCAAGTTTCTGGGCGGCGGGATCCCGCTCTGTCCGGTTGCGGAGATTGACGACGGAAAGATGGATCTTATCTATATCGACTTCCCCAAGCGTCTGAAAATGATGAAAGAGCTGAGCTGTCTCATGCAGGGGAAAATTCTTAAACGGACGATCGCCCATCACGTCGTCTGCGAAGAGGTCCGCATTGTTCCTTCCGCGCCGCAGACGGCGCAGTACGACGGCGAATTGTTCCATGCCGAAGAACTCAACGCAAAGCTCATAAGCGGACAGCTGCTCATGTACAGGGGTTAAAATGCCGAATCTTTACAGGGACGTGCTTGACAGCGTCCCCACGGCTGCCGTCGTGGTGGATAAAAATTTAAAAGTGCGTTATACCAACCGCGCCTTCCGCGAGTATTTCAACTCCCGTAAGGCGCGCGGTTCGCTCAAAGAGGTGATCTCCTGCGGCGAACCGGAGGGTTGCGGCGCGGGCGTGAAGTGCGCCTACTGTCCGATGCGCGGTTTGTTTCTCGACGCGGCGGGTCGCGGCGGCAAGGCGTTCCGCAAACTGATCGTGCGCGGCGAGAAGGAGGATTTCGCACTGCGCATCAAAGTACAGCCTTTGGGGAAGTTCTATCTCGGAATCGTGGACAACGCTTACGAAACGGAAATCGCGCGGGAAATGTACTCCGCGCAGGATATCCAACAGCGGTTGCTTCCGCCGGCAAAGAGCGGTAACGGCGCGGCGTATTCGTTCATGTACGTTCCGTGCCGCGAGATCGGCGGGGATCTTCCCGACGTGTACGAAGCGGACGGCGAGACGATGGGATTGATTGCCGACGTCTCCGGTCACGGCATTTCTGCGGGCATGCTTTCCGCGTTCGTCAAAGCGGGTTGGGACCGCGGCGAGCCTTCCCCCGCGGCGGCGATCCGCGGACTGAACGCAAAATTTCAGGAACTCAATCTCGACGAACGCTCGTACGTAACGGCGGCGGCGGTGAGAATCGATCGCGCGCGCAGGGAAATCCGTTACAGCGTTGCGGGACACAATGCGCCGATTTTGTTGAAGAGCCGTCTCGGAATCGACGAGATCGTGATGAACTCGCCGCCCATTTCCACCTGGATCCCCGAATTCGGATACGAAGATCGCGCGATCGGTTACGAAGGCGGAGACGTGCTGGTAATGCTGACGGACGGGATCATCGAAAGCCGGAACGCCGACGGCGAGCAGTTTTCGCTCGAACGGGTCGAGGGCGTGTTGCAGAAATCGGAAAATGCGGAACGGTTTATCGAGCGGCTGAAAGCCGCGCTGAAAGAGTTTTGCGATACGTTCGACGACGATCTGACCGCGCTTGCGTTCGATCTTTGAAGATTACAAAATATAAAAACAGGCTGGATGACCAGCCTGTTTTTTTCGATTTGTTTTCCGTTAAAAAATCAACGGTCTGATGTTGAACAGCGTGCAGATAATGTCGAGGAACCAGCCGATCCCGAGTCCGTAGAAAATCCACAGGAAACCGATGAGCGCTTTCAGGATGTTTTTCTGTTGGAGTCCATCGATGAAACGCGCGATACCGTAAACGCAATCGAGGAAGATTGCAAGAAGAACGCGTACGATCCAAGGAAGGTCCATGATTGCATTTGCAAACGAGCTCTTTTTTGCCATAATGATGATCTCCTTAATTTGATTCTGAAAATATTTTATATCTTTACAATATGTTTGTCAAGAGTTTTTTTATTTTTTCCGGATTTATCGCAGAACTTCCCTGCGGAAAGGGCTCCCCGTTTCTACGTCTTTCCAGATAAACGCGTCGTTTTCAAACAGGAGATAGGAGTGCGGGGAGTTTTCCTTGGGAATGGAGACGGAACCGCAGTTCACGTAAATGCAGTCGTCCCGTTGCTCGTAAGCGGGCACGTGAAAGTGTCCGTTCAACAGCACGTCTTGTTTTTTGAGAATCGCGGGCGTTTTGTGTCCGTGCGCCGCGATCAGCGTGCGTTTCCCCGCGGCAAGCAGACAGAAATCGGCTTCGATCGGGAATTCAAGCACCATGCCGTCCACGTCGCTGTCGCAGTTGCCGCGTACGCACAGAATGTGTTCTTTCAAGGAGTTGAGGATCTCCGCGACCTGTAACGTATTATATTCTCTGGGCAGGGGATTGCGTGCGCCGTGATACAAAAGATCTCCCAGCAAAAGCATTTTATCCGCTTTCTCTTCGAGGAAGCGCTCTTTGAGCAGTCTGCAATAATATGCCGAGCCGTGAACGTCGGAGGCGATCATCAGTTTCATAAAGAAATCTCCTTTAAAATCTCCCGCAGTTTATAGGCGACGCCGCCCTCGCGGTTGGAGGGAACGGTGTCGGCGATCAGTTTTTTCAGGGGCGGATAGGCGTTTTCGGTCACGTAAGCCCTTCCGCATTCGCAGAGCATTTCGTAGTCGTTCATGTGATCGCCGAACGCCACGCATTCGTTTTTTTCGAAGGAGAAATGGCCGCGCAGGAAACGGATCGCTTCGCCCTTGTCGGCGGTCGGGGCGGACACGTCGCACCAGTCGCGTCCCGATTGGATGGTGCGCAGGCGGGGGAGTTTGGGCGGGAGCACGCGGATGCCGTTTTCCGCCGCCGCGATTTCGTCGAATACCGCGATTTTGCAGATCGGCTCTTTGCCGATCACCGTTTCCAGATTTTCCACTTTGACGCAGGCGTCGTAGGAGGCGAAGGCGTAATCGCGGAAGGGCTGTTCGTCGTTTTCTATGTACGCGCTCTCCGCGCCGCAGAGCATGGGGCGCAGATGCGGCGTCGCGCGGACGGCGTCTAAGGCCTCTTTCACCTCTTGATCGGGGATCGGGTTGAGGTGGAGCGTCTCTCCCCGATATTTCACGAGCGCGCCGTTTTCGCAGACGAATACGACTTTGTCGAACACGGGCGCGAAAAACCGTTTCAGACTTGCGTACTGCCGTCCGCTCGCGGGTGCGAACAGAACGCCGCGCGCCCATAGCGCTTCGATCAGATCGAAAATTCCGTCGGGCAGCCGGCGTTCGTCGTCGAGCAGGGTGCCGTCAAGATCGGTTGCGATAAATTTGATCATACAGTTTCCCGTCTTGTATTATTTCTCTACATCAGCGGCGCGAACGGGCGCACGAAAACGAGCAGAATTTTTTCGATGAGTTTCGCGCGTCCGACGGGCGTTCCCGCTTCCCAGCAGGCGAGAAAGTCCTCCGTCAGCGCGCGGGCGAGCGGTTCGTCGTCTACCGCGAGACCGCATTCCGCCTGCAAGTACAGACTTCTGTAGTCGAGGTTATAGCTGGAAACGAAGGAATATCTGCCGTCCGTCACGATGCTCTTGGCGTGCAGGAAGCCCGCCGTGTATTCGCGGACTTGCACGCCCGCGCGGATCAGTTCCCGCGCGAATGCGCGGGAGAGAAGAAAGGTCGTCTTTTTGTCGGGGATATGCGGGATCATGATCCGCACGTCCGTTCCCGCCGCCGCGGCCCGTTTGAGTTCTGTGAGCAGGACGGCGTCCGGGGCGAGATAGGGGGTGTTGCAGTATGCGAAGCGTTCCGCCCGAGAAATCATCGCGCCGATCGCCGCCGCGCCCTTTCTCGATTCCGTATCCGCCGCGCAGTCCGAGATCGCCGCGCAGGGGATCTCTCCGCTCTGCGGTTCGGGGAGCGGAGGCAGGGGGATCCCCGTCTCTTCCGCGATCATGCGGGCGAGCCGCATCGCGGGCGTTCCGATCACTCTGAGCGCGCTGTCTTTCCAATGCCCGAACCGGATTTTTTCGCCCGTGTATTCGTCGGCGAGGTTGATCCCGCCCACATAGCCGATCTCGCCGTCGATCACCGCGATCTTGCGGTGGTTTCTGCGGTTGAGGTCGCTCGGCGGGAAGCGCAGGGGGCGGGCGATCGCGACGCGGATTCCCGCGCGTTCCATTTCCTTCGGGAACCGCCGCGGCAGGGTGAGGGAACACCCGAAGCCGTCGTATATCAGACGGACGTCCAGACCCGCTTTCGCTTTGTCCCTCAGGATCGGAAACACGTCTCCGAAGAACCCGCCTTGTTCCACGATATAGTATTCGAGAAAGATGCACTTCCGCGCATCCGAGAGGTCGGAGAGCAGTTTTCGTTTCATTTCTCCGCCGACGGGGAAATATTCCGCGTCGGTCGCGTACAGGACTTCCGCGTCCGCGTCTCCGAGCGCGGCAAGGTATCCGATCGTGCCGTCTTGCGCGCGGCGTCCTGCCGCCGCGCGGCGGCAGGGTTTTCTGCGCAAAAGGAAACAGAGCAGCGTGCCGACCCAGGGCAGAAGAACGAGCAGAATGAATTTTGAAATTTTACATTCCGGCGTGTCGCGCGAAGCCGCCAAAAAAAGCGCTGCGGCGAGCGCAAACAGCCGTTCCGCAATCGCGATGGGGGCGAGTGCGCGGGGAAGTCGGATCGCCGCGGCGCAGATGAGCAGCGCGAAAAGGATACAAAGAAGCACGCACGGGAATAGTTTTCCGCCGAAAAATTTCCGGAGTTTACGCATGATGTATCCGGCGGAACGTCGATATGTACCGTGCGTGCGAAAAAGCGAGATTACAGCAGATCCGCGTAAGTGAAGCTGTCGATATCCCGTTCCGTCCGCGCCGCGTATTCCTCCATAAAGGGGATCACGTCGTTTTCTTTCACGCAGTTCGCGTGGAAGCGTTCGGGGCTGACGGCTTTATTCGCCACGAGGTTGATGGCGGTTTCAAGGTATTCGATACAGTTGGAGATGCAGTCTACGGAGAGCTGTTTGCGCAGCGCGAGGTTCAGATCGAGCTTTACGCCGCAAGGCGGCTGTCCGCTGACGACGATGCGCGCTTGCCGCGCGCAGACGCGGAAGGGGATTTCGGCGTCGTTGCCGGAGGCGCCCGTTACGTATACCGCGCCGTCCGCAAGTCTGCCGCCCGTGATCGTCCCGACGTTTTCGACGAGAGATTCGTCGGCGAGCATGGAATAGTACACGCCCGTATTGCGGGCGAAGTTCAGTCGTTCCGCATCGGAGTCGATCAGCACGGGCGCGGCCTGCTGATATATGAGCATTTGGCATACGAGCATGCCGAGAATATTCGCGCCGAGCACCGCGATATGCTGACCCTTCTGCGCGTCGAGCGCTTCCACCGTCGCTTGGGCAAACGCGACGTGGTGGAGCAAAAGCGCCTGATTGTCGCTGACGGAGTCGGGCAGGGGGGTCATTTCTTCGGGGGAGAGATAGACGAGGTCGCGGAGGAATCCGTCTTTCGTCTGTCCGCAGATTTCGATGTCGTCTTCTGTGAAGTCCCGTTTCGCCGTGCCGCCGTCGGGGGCGGGGACGAAGGCGTGCAGGACCACGCGCGTGCCTTTGGGAAAAAGCGGGTTTTCCGTTTCCTCCGCGATCATTCCGATCGCGAATTGCCCCGGAATGAGAGGGTGCACGATTCTGGACGAACCGAGGTAGGTTTCCGCGTCGCTGTTTCCGATCAGAACTTTGGTAACGCGCACTTTTATTTTGCCCGCTACCGGTTCCGGAATTGCACTTTCCGTTTTTTCAAGCTTTCCCGCGCCGGTGAGCTTCCAAACGTTCATACTGCCTCCTTGATGCAATTTTCGCAGTTCGCAGTTATTTATGCTTTCGCTTTGCGGATCGGTGCCGCAAAGGCATTTCGATACTTTCATTATACTCCAAGAGAATGCGTTTTGCAAGCGTTTGGATCGCAAAACCCGATTTTTGCCGTTTTCCCGTCCGCCGCTTTAAAAAAGTAAGCGCAAGCGGGAAGTTTTTTCGTTTGGCTTTCAAAATCAGTTGACGAAAGCTTTGAAAACGGATATAATTGGTTTTGCACATTAAGAATTTCCGAGTGAGGTGAACGGATATGAAAGCGGATATTCATCCCAAATATCACGAAGTAACGGTCGTCTGCGCTTGCGGCGAGACCTTTAAAACGGGTACGACGAAGGACGTGGAGACGCTGAAAGTGGATATTTGCAGCAAATGCCATCCTTTCTTTACGGGCAGGCAGAAGCTCGTCGATACCGGCGGACGCGTGGATAAGTTCAAGAAGAGATACGGTATTTAACAGCAATCAGCCTCCTCACGAAGAGGCTGATTGCTATTTCATGACTTTAAACGGGTATTCGTATGAAAAAGACAAATCGTACTTATATCGGCGGGCAAGCGGTGGTCAGCGGGGTCATGATGCGCGGAAAGCGCGGAATGGCGACCGTCGTGCGCGACGATAAAGGGGAATTACATACGGAAGCAAAACGGATTACTCCGCCGGAAAAGCGGAGCGTTTTCACGCGGATTCCTTTTGTTCGCGGGATCGTGAATTTCGTAAGCACGCTCGTTGTCGGCATGGGGACCATGTTGCGCAGTTCGGAAGTCGCTTTTTCGGAAGAGGAGACGCCTTCCAAATTTTCCAAATGGCTCGAAGAGAAGTGGAATGCCAGCACGGGCGATCTTTTGACGGCGCTTGCCGCGATCGCGGGAATCTTGATCGCGCTCGCGCTGTTCCTGTTTCTTCCCGGACTGTTCACGCGGCTGATCGCGGGCGCGGTTCCGGCGGTCGCCGATCGGGGAAAGATCTGGTACAGCCTGATCGAGGGCGGGTTCCGTCTCGTCATATTTATTCTGTATATCGTGTTTACGCTGTTGTTGCCCTCCATGCGGGATACCTATCGCTATCACGGCGCGGAACATAAGACGATCAACTGTTACGAATGCGGTTTGCCGCTCACCAAGGAGAACGTGAAAAAGTGTTCCCGTTTGCACGATCGGTGCGGCACGACGTTTATTTTCATCGTCATGATCGTTTCCATCCTCATGTTCGCGCTTGCGAATTGGGTGCTGTTCGGCGTATTGCAATTCAATCCCAGCAGTCAGTTTTTATCGAACGCCGTTTCGTATCTGATCAAACTGGCGTTGCTTCCCGTCGTTGCGGGAATTTCCTACGAGCTTCTCAAATTCTTCGCGCTCTTTCAGGGGCCGTTGGTCGTCTTGTTCAAAGTGCCGGGATACCTGTTGCAAAAACTCACGACGAAGGAGCCGGACGAAGAGATGATCGAATGCGCGATTCTGGCGTTCGAAAAGGTGCTCGATATGGATGCGAATCCCGATTCGCCGGAAAAAATGTTCGCCACTTCCGGAAAACTTTCGAAACTTGCGGAGACGATGAAAAAACATTTTGCGGAGAAGGGGATCGACGAGTCGGACGCGGAATGGATACTGAGTCTTACGCTGAATATTCCCCGCAGCGCGTTGGGAACGGAGCGGCATATTTCGCAGGCGGCGTGCAAACAGATTCTCTCCGTCTACGAACAACGGCTTACGGGACGCCCGCTTTGGTACATCTACGGCAATACGGAATTTTACGGCTATCAGTTCAAGGTGGACGAACGGGTGCTGATTCCCCGTCCCGAAACGGAGATCCTCGTCCGTCAGGCGGTGTCCGCGCTCAAAGACGGAGACGCGGTTCTCGACCTTTGCACGGGCAGCGGCGCGGTTGCCGTTTCCGTCGCGTGCGAAGCGGCGAAGGATAAGAACGTCAGCGTGACCGCGACGGATATTTCCGCGGAAGCGCTCGAAATTGCGCGCGAAAACGCGCGCGTCAACAAAGCGAACGTAACCTTTTTGAAATCCGATCTGTTCGAGAAAGTGCGCGGCAGGTTCGAACTGATCACGGCGAATCCGCCTTACGTCAAGAGCGGGGAGATCGGCACGCTGCCCAAGGACGTGCGCGAATTCGAGCCGCACCTTGCGCTGGACGGCGGCGTGGACGGATTGGATTTTTATCGCAGGATCGCGCAGAAGATCAATCGCTATATCGCCCGCGGCGGACTTTGTATCTTGGAAGTCGGCGAGGATCAGGCGCAGGACGTGATCCGTATTTTCCGCGAAAATTCGCGTTGCGATTTCGCGATGGTGGTGAAAGATCTCAACGGCGTAGAACGCGTCGTGAAAATCGGTTTTTGACGCATGTTTTCCAAACTCAAAGAAATTTACGCGCGATACGAAAAACTTTCGGAGCGGCTTGCGGATCCCGCCGTCCTGTCGGACATGGAACTCTGGACGAAACTGTCCAAAGACAGGGCGGAGATCGAAGAGGTCTCCGAGGCGTACCGCGCTTATCTTAAAAAAGAAGGGGAAATGAACGCCGCTCTGGCGGAAGCGGAGGCGGAGACGGGCGAAATGCGCGAACTTCTGCTCGAAGAAGGCAGGGCGCTGAAAGAGTCGCTTGCCGACGCGGAGACGGCGTTGAAGATCCTGTTGCTGCCCAAAGACAAAAACGACGAGCGCAACTGCACGCTTGAAATCCGCGCGGGCGCGGGCGGAGAAGAAGCGGCGCTGTTCGCCTATAAGCTATACCGCATGTATATGGGGTATTGCGAAAAACACCGTTTGAAGTGGGAGGTCATCGACCTCAACGAAACGGAACTCGGCGGCATGAAAGAAGCCGTGATCGGCATCGAAGGGAAAGGCGCGTACAAGCGCTTGAAATACGAAAGCGGGGTTCACCGCGTCCAACGCGTTCCCGATACGGAATCGCAGGGCAGGATCCACACGTCCACCTGTACGGTCGCCGTGCTTCCGGAGGCGGAGGACGTGGAAGTGGAGATCCGCGACGAGGATATCCGCGTCGACCTGTTCCGTTCCTCCGGCGCGGGCGGGCAGAAGGTGAACAAGACGGAGACGGCGATCCGCATTACCCATTTCCCGACGGGCATCGTCGTGACGTGTCAGGACGAGAGGAGTCAGCTGAAAAACAAAGATAAAGCGTTTCGCGTGTTGCGCACGCGGCTGTACGATTACTATAACGGCAAAGCGAGTTCGCAGGAAGCGCAAAACCGCAAAAGTCTGGTGGGAACGGGGGACAGGAGCGAACGCATTCGCACGTACAATTTCCCGCAGAGCCGTATCACCGATCACAGGATCGGCATGAGCGTTCATTCCATGGAGGCGTTTCTTTCGGGCGAAATGGACGAGATGATCGACGCGCTTGCCCGCGCGGATACGGAGGCGAAACTGCTGGGCTGATTCGCCCGCGCCCGAAACGATTTCTTCCGGATCCAATTTTAACAAGGCAGGAAACATACATGAAAGAAAGACTTGCAAAGCGGATGGGTACGATTTCTCCGTCGCTGACGCTCGCGATCAGCGCGAAAGCCAAGGCGATGAAGGCGGAAGGCGAAAACGTGATCTCCTTCGGCGTCGGCGAACCGGATTTCAATACGCCCGAGCATATTTGCGAAGCGGCGATCGACGCGATCGAAAAAGGGCATACCAAGTACACGCCTTCTTCGGGGCTTCCCGAACTTCGTCGTGCGATTTGCAGTAAGTTCCGCCGCGACAACGGGTTGGACTACGAACCCTCGCAGATCATCGTGTCGAGCGGCGCGAAACATTCTATTTTCAACGCGTGTTTCGCGATTTTGAACGAGGGGGACGAGGTCGTCATTCCCGCGCCCTATTGGCTCACCTATCCCGAAGTGGTGAAAGTGTGCGGCGGCGTGCCCGTCGTGATCAAGGCGAGCAAAAAGACGGGTTTCAAGATCACGCCCGAACAGCTCAAAGCGGCGATCACGCACAAGACGAAACTGTTTATCTTCAATTCTCCCAGCAATCCCACGGGAGCGGTCTATTCGGAAGCGGAAGTGCGCGCGCTCGCGGCGGTCTGCGAGGAGGCGGGCATCTTCGTGCTTTCCGACGAAATTTACGAGAAGCTGGTGTACGGGGAAGTGAAGCCGTTCTCCATGGCGGCGTGTTCGGAGAAGATGAAGGAGCTTACGATCACCGTAAACGGCGTCTCCAAAACGTATGCCATGACGGGCTGGCGCGTGGGGTATCTCGCCGCGCCCAAGGACGTCGCGAAAGCGATCGATTCCTTCCAGAGTCATGCGACGAGCAACGCCAATTCGATCGCGCAGTACGCGACGATCCGCGCGCTCAATTCGCCGGGCGCCGCAGTCGAAGAGATGGTCGCGCGGTTCGCCCGCCGCCGTTTGGCGATGATCGAACGCATTTCCGACATGCAGGGCGCGTATTGCATTATTCCCGACGGCGCGTTTTACGCGATGCTGGTCGTGAGCGGCACGTACGGGAAACGGTTCGGCAGTACGCTGATCCACGATTCGGTGAGTTTTTCCGATTGCTTGCTCGACGCGGCGAAAGTCGCGGTCGTACCGGGCGTTTCTTTCGGCGCGGACGAATGCGTGCGGCTTTCCTACTCGCTTTCGATGGAAGATATGTTGGAAGGGCTTGACAGAATCGACGCGTTTATCCAGAGTTTGCAGTAAACTGCGGGAAAAACACGAAAAAATTTCACGCTTTTTTCGAAAAGCACTTGAAATGTACGCAAAAACTTGATAGAATAATAATACAGAACACGCCGAAAGGCTTTGGAGGATGGTATGATTAAAATTATTTGCGGTCCGAAAGGAAGCGGAAAAACGAAGCGGATTATCGATGCGGCGAACGAAGCCGTCAAGACTGCGAAAGGGCATCTGATTTTCGTGACCGATACCAAAAGATATATGTACGATTTAAAGCGCGAGATCCGTTTTATCGACGTGAGCGATTATTCGATCGCGGGCGAGGACGCGCTGTGCGGGTTCGTGAAAGGCGCGATCGCGGGCGGCTATGACAACGAATATCTGTACGTGGACGGGATCGCGCGGATCGCGGGCAAACAGTTGAAAGACATGGCGCAGTTTTTCTATATGATCGAAAAACTCGCGCAGTTGCGCGATCTGCACGTGTATATCACTTGCAGCTGTGCGGAAGAGGAGCTTCCCGATTTCGCGAAGAAGTATCTTTGAGCGATCGGAAGTCTTGAATTTGTGCGGCGCGGCGCACGCTTCGCCGCCGGCAATTTCGAATGTAGACCCTTCCTCCGAAACGGGGGAAGGGTAAATCCTAATTTAGCAGGTAGAATATGTTTTTTGTAAGCACGAGAGGAGAAGAACGGGTAACGGGAGCGCAGGCGATCGTACAGGGAATCGCGGGGGACGGAGGGCTTTTCGTTCCGGAAGTCTTTCCCGCCGTGACGGAGACGGAAATCGAAGCCATGCTCGGAATGGATTATCCCGAACGGGCGGCGTTCGTTCTCGGAAAATATCTCGACGAATACGACGGTGCGGAACTGCTCGCGGCGCTCCGCGCCGCATACGCGCGCTTCGAGGAGAGCGACCCCGCGCCGCTCGTGCGCGTCGAAAACGGCACGTACATGCTCGAACTCTTTCACGGACCGACTTGCGCGTTCAAGGACATGGCGCTTACGGTGCTTCCCTACCTGTTGCGCAAAGGGTGCGATATTCTGGGCGTCAAGGAAAAGATCCTCGTGCTTGCGGCGACGAGCGGGGACACCGGCAAAGCCGCGCTCGAAGGGTTCAAGGACGCCGCGGGCGTCAAGGTGATGACCTTCTATCCCGAAGAAGGCGTTTCGAAAATGCAGAAATTGCAGATGTGCACGACGGAGGGCGGGAACGTGAACGTCGTCGCGGTGAGAGGAAATTTCGACGACTGTCAGACGGGCGTCAAGCGCATTTTTGCGTCCGCGGAGTACAAGAAAGCGCTTGCGGAGCGCGGATACCTGCTTTCGTCGGCAAACTCGATCAACTTCGGCAGGCTTGCTCCGCAGATCGCGTATTACTTCTCCGCGTATTGCGACCTCATCTCTTCCGATCAGATCAAGTACGGCGATAAGGTGGACTTCGCGGTTCCTACGGGGAATTTCGGAAATATTCTCGCGGCGTATTACGCGAAGCGGATGGGGCTTCCGGTCGGCAAACTGGTCTGCGCGTCCAACCGCAACAACGTGCTGACCGATTTCTGCACGAAGGGGACTTACGACAGCAAGCGTCCGTTTTTCAGAACGATGTCGCCGTCGATGGATATTCTCGTATCTTCCAACCTCGAACGGCTGATCTTCGAACTGTCCGGAAGAAACGCCGCGCTCACGGCGGATCGGATGCGCGCGCTCGCCGAAAAGGGAAAGTACGACGTGACACAGGAGGAACTGAACCTCATTCGCGAAAGTTTTTACGCGGGCTTCACGAGCGAGGATCAGACGGTGGAATGCATTTACGAGTTTTTCACCGAATACGGCTATCCCATGGACACCCACACCGGCGTCGCCATGAACGTCGCGCAGAACTATCTGGAATCCCTCAAAGACGTGCCGAACGCCGAAGAGCGTCCGATGGTGGTTGTTTCGACGGCGAGCCCGTATAAGTTCCCGCAGGACGTTCTTTACGCGCTGACGGGGAACGACGTGAAAGACAGCTTCAAGGGGATCAAACGCATCAATCTGTTGACGGCGATGAAAGTGCCGGAGAGTTTAAAGGCGATCCGTTACAAGCCGTTGCGGTTCAAACAGGTCACCGCGCCGGCGAAGATGTTCGACGAAGTGTTGAAATTCATAAACGAATAATTTTCTCGAAATAAAAACAGCGCGCTTTTCTTCCTTTGCGAAGAAAAGCGCGCTGTTTGTTTATTTTAAATTTCTCTCATCCGTCCGATGAGTTCGTCTAAACCGATGTTGTAATAATCCGCCAGCCTTACGCAAAAATCGATATTGGGCAAGCCTTTGTTTGCCTCCCAATGACTGATCATTTGTTGTTTTAATCCCGTTGCCTTTGCAAGTTCCGTTTGACTCAGATTTCTCAGTTCTCTTTGGTTTTTTAAAGCTTCCCCGTAATTTAACATCACCGTTTCCTCATCTTACATTTTACAAAAAATTCTGTGAAAAGTCTTGACATACAGAAATTTATGTAATATAATTTATCCATAACAGATATTTCTGTAAAAAGAAGGGCTATTTATGAACCAACAAATAAATGAAGTTTTGAATGAGTTTGCAGAGGAATTGAATATTTTGCTTGAAGCAAAAACGGTAGAGGAAGCACTTTATGGATTGGTCGCTTATTTACACAATGGACTTAAAATTTAGAACGAAGTAGTATTGCGGTTTGGAGATAAAGTAATCGCATAGCATTCCCGATCGGTTTCGGCGTCGTAGATTTTATTCCGTTTCCGCGCGGCGGCGTCTTCCGGCGCGGAAAAAGAGAACGGCGCCCGAAGCGATCGCGTAGATCCCCGTGCAGAGAAAGGCGGCGAGGTGGACCGCGAGAAGGGTTGCGTCGATCGGCGTGTTCCGTCTGGCGAGAATGCGGTTTAAAAGCAGCATGAACATGAAAAGGCTTTCCGCGCGGTTGAGGTATTTTTTACAGCGAAAGAATTCCGATTGAACGGTCTTTTCGTGCATTCGTCTCCTTCCCGTGAACGGGACGATAAATTTCACGACGAAGTGCAGGGCGTTGTACAAAAAACCGTTCGTGATCGCGGCGAGCAAGGCGTTCGTGATCACCGTAGCGTTCGACAGGGTGATCAGCGTGCCGTCCGCATACGCCGCCGCGGCGAGCGTGCAGATTTCCAGACCGATCAGACACAGGGAAACGCCCGCCGTAACTTCGAAGCCGTATTCGCGTTCCTCCCGTTCCGCGGCGCGCGTATAGAGCGCATGAAGGGCGATGCGGGACACGGTGAGCGTGCAGTAAAAGCACGCCATAAAGAAGTACCACAAATCGCGCTCTTTCGTGAAAAAGATCCCTGCGTAGAATGCGAACAGCGCGCCGTCGATCAGGATCGAGACGAACAGCAGCACGCTCGCCCGCCAGGCGTAATCGGATACAAACCGCGTTGTTAAGCTTTTCAGTTTCTTCACGACACGCATCATATCATAATTACGTGATAAACGTGTAAAAATGCCGCTTCGAATCAAAAAATTCTTTTTCGGGATTTAAAAAAAGTTGCCAACTACCGTGAAACATGCTATAATACCTAAGCTAAAATACACACCCTTTCTCCGGCGCTCTCCGTGTCCGTAAATTTTTCTGCGGATGATTCGGGCGCCCGACATCACGGAAAGGGGAGGTAGAACGGAGGAATTATGGCAGTCATTACCATGAAGCAGCTTCTCGAAGCCGGCGTCCACTTCGGACACCAGACGAGAAAATGGAACCCCAAGATGAAGAAGTACA
>ERZ777306.2398-NODE-2398-length-24093-cov-12.088610_pt1 | contig 24093 bp, 18 predicted proteins | sample MGYA00374966_ERZ777306 | MGnify/ENA primary metagenome ERZ777306 (study PRJEB29329, sample SAMN06343882) | mouse gut metagenome | isolation source: Mouse cecum | place: Austria: Vienna | collected 2014-11-15 ...
CGGTATAACGTCTATTCAACATTATCGCCGTAACATGTCCGCTGAATAGTTACCAAATTTATTTTTTTTAGTTAATGGCCGTTAATGAGCCGTTAATTTTGATTAGATAAGGTTTCGCAAGGTTGTCACGGCGAAGCCGTGGCTCCTTGGTTAACCCCGTATGGAGGCGTAGCCGACATGCGGGGTTAGGTCGGGATGGATGGGTAGCACCGCGAAGCGTGTGCCTCCCGTATGTTATATATGGCGATTTTGGCGCGAGGCACAGCTTCGCAGTGCCGTTGTTGAGGCTATGCGTTACCCCGCATGTCGGCTGCGCCGGCCATACGGGGCTAACATCAAGCGACACGGCTTCGCCGTGCTCAAATTACACAAATTAATTATTTTACGCTAATTGCCGCGAATTATTCATTAATTAAAATTAATAGCTGATTAACGGTAATTGACGTAAAAACGGTGCGTGGAATAGCAATTCGGCAGGAAATCTGAAGAATTTTTTCAGAATGAAATGTTGCCGGGGGCGGAAAGGATGTGGAAAATGAGGTCGTGAAATAAGGCGTGCTCGTTCTGGCGCGAGCCCATGCCCTTGCTTTGCGCGTCGAAGCGTCGAAGCGCGGAAATAATCTCTATAACCTGAAAAGCATTGTAGGAGCGCATTCCGGCCCGGAACTTGCGCAACTGTTTGTCAAATTTAAGATTCAGGTCCTTCATTAACCCTGCATCGCTTTTGTCCTTGGCATAGAACGCCACCATCAAATCGGAGAAAAAGCCGTAGAGGGCCGCCGTAGTCATCACAAGCGGATTAGCCTTGGGGTTGGCGGCGAAATAGTCGGCGATTCTGAAAGCCTTCGCGGCATCGCGTACGGAAATGGCATCGATAAGCTCGAAATTGTTAAACTCCTTGCTCACGCCAATATATTGCTCCACCACTTCCGGGGTAACTTTGGCACCCGGCGCAAGGATGGTCTTCAATTTGCCAACCTCGTTATATAGCCGGCTAAGGTCGGTGCCGATAAAGTCGCGGAGCATTTCAAGAGCTTTTTGGTCGGGCACGAGTCCCGCTTCCGATATGCACTTCGATATAAGAGGCACGAGCTGATAGTCGGCCGGCTTTTTGGACTCGAATATTACGGCGTGCTTTTTGGCCACAGCCATAAGGTCCTTGCCTTTGGCCGTGTCGCCGCGGAACACGATTACAAACACGGTAGTTGGCGACGGGTGCTCGACATATCGGAAAAGACGGTTGACCTGGTCGGCACGAACGGCCTGACATTCTTTGAGAATCACGACTTGTCGCTCGGCCATCATAGGATACCGCGAGCACAGGTCCATCACCGCGCCCGGCTCGACCTGCGGGGCATACAGCACATATTGGTTGAATTCCTTGTCGGCCTCGGGCACCACCTTTTCAAATTCCTTCACCAGTTCGTCGATATAATAACTCTCGGCGCCGTGGAGAAGGTACACCGGAGCGAGTTTGCCCGATGCAATCTGTTTTTTGAGCCCGTCGAATGTCACAGCAGCAGTAGCCATAGATAAAAATTTCGAGATTCGAAAGACAAAGATAAACAAAAAATTTCAGTATCTTTGCGTCAATATGGAAAAAATATACGACAGGCTCCGGAAGAAACATGTCGCGCTCACGCCCGAGGAAGGCGTGCGCCAGCGGTTTGTGGATTTTCTCATCGAGCGGCGCGGCTATCCCGAAGGACTCATGGCCAACGAGGTCGGTCTCACCCTCAACGGCACGCGCCGCCGATGCGACACCGTGGTCTACGACCGTAATGCCCGCCCCCTGGCCATAGTTGAGTACAAGGCCCCGTCGGTGGCGATAACGCAGCGCGTTTTCGAGCAGATAGCGCGCTACAACCTGGTGATGGGCGTGAAGTGGCTCATAGTAAGCAACGGCGTCAACTCCTACTGCTGCCGCTTCGACCTCGATACCCGCCAAGCCGTCTACCTCCCCGACATCCCCCCCTACGACAGCCTCTGACCCCGAACCGCAAATTTCACAAATTACACGAATTACACAAATTAATTTTTTTGCAAGTTGGCACGGCGAAGCCGTGCCGGAATTACACAAATCGTTTTTTTACGTTAATGACCGCGAATGGGGCGTTAATTTTTGATTAAGCAAGGTTTCGCAAGTTTGTCACGGCGAAGCCGTGATTCCTTGGTTAACCCCGTATGGAGGCGCAGCCGACATGCGGGGTTTGGTCGGGATGGATGGAAAGCACCGCGAAGCGTGTGCCTCGCAGATGCCATATATGGTGATTTTGGCGCGAGGCACAGCTTCGCAGTGCCTGTGTTGTGGATATGCGCTACCCCGCATGTCGGCGGTGCCGGCCATGCGGGGTTAACATCAAGCGTCACGGCTTCGCCGTGATTGTGCTGTAAAAACCAATATCCGAGATTAATTTAATCCACACAATCTACGCAGATGTAAAATTAATTTTTGCGTTAATTGGCGCGAATTAATCATTAATTAAAATTAATGGCCGATTAACGACAATTAACGTAAAAACCACAATCCCCGAAATAAATAATTCCCTAACTATAGTATAAAACCGTTAATTTCGGGAATTATCGATATTGCTTAAAAAGGTTTAGCGTTTATTGCCTTATTGGTATTTGGCAAGTCAGTTCTTTATCGGCTCGGCAGTTTGACGAATGTCGCGGCCTTTTGTTTTATGGCGTTTATATCTAAATCCTTTTGTGCTGTGAAATAGGGGAAATATTTGAGGAACACCGGAATGAGGCAAATAGAGATTACTACCGTCAAAACAAAATTTACAAGAGCGGAGTGGGGGAGGGTTGGAACAATCTTATTGATATAGTGGATTAGAACCCAGTGGACGCCTAATGGGATTATTGAATACCTGCCGATGTAAGATATTACCGGGAGTCGGCCTATTTGTTTGCATAATAGCAATGTCCCAATAACCATTGCTGCCGAGGTGATATAAACTATTATCAAATTTCCGTGAATTTCGTTTTCAAGAAAACTAATACATGGCTGGTCGAGAAATACGGATAGACTTATACCGATTCCCAGAAAAACTACAATTAGTCCCCATTCAAATGATTTTCGTTCAGAAGGATAGAGCAGAGAAGTCCTTTTAAGGAGGTATCCTAAATAAAAGAATGGTAAACTGTTTAATGCTGGGCTTAACTGAATTGGTAAAACTATTGACTCGTGAGCAAAATAGTATCCGATCAATCCGGTTAATAATACCAATATGCCTCGAATAATTCCATTTTTGACATTACGGCAAATGCATAGGAATATTATATTATCCCAAAATAAGCAAAGTAAAAACCATATAGGGCGATTGAAATAATAAGATTTGGTTATGAAATCAAATATATGATAGGGACTTTCATTAATTGTTCCTTTAATATAGAAATTCAGTTGAATGATGCAGTGTGCTAAAAGATAGAAGAATAGAAAAGGTATTATCAGTTTGTTGGTTTTCTTCCATAAAGTGGAAATGAGACCACCGTAATCTTTAAAAAACAACCCGGAAAGGACGAAATATAGAGGCATTCTTAGTGCTCTGAATCCGGCAGGTTCAAAAGAACTTCCACAGTGCATGAGGATTACCAGCAGGATGCAAACGCCTTTGGCGAGGTCGATAAATTCAATTCGCTTTTTACCCCCCCCGTTTGTTAATGTTTGTTAAATTATTCATAGGAGTGTTAAAAAATGGGCTATTTTTGATTAATGAAATTGTGCGATGTTTTTTCCGAGTGCAAAGGTACGAAATAATTTAAATACAACAAACGAATTTTTAGCGTTAATTGTGTAATAAAGATTAATTTATGCATAATTGTCGCTCTGCCACAGCCACGCGGCATATATCAGCTTCCGAATTTTTTTGAAAGGAACTGATTCATTAATCCAAATTTTGCAAGTTGGGCACGGCGAAGCCGTGATTCCTTGGATAATCGGGTTTGGAGGCAGAATGCCGACAAGCCCGGTAGATGACGGCAATAAAAAAGCACTGCAAAGCTGTGCTTCATGGCAAGGTTGGTACTGTCGAACGCTCCGGCCGGCCTCCGCTCCAACACCGCGATTGACTCGCTTTTCCTCACCCCGCATGTCGGCAGTGCCGGCCATGCGGGGTTAACATCAAGCGTCACGGCTTCGCCGTGATTGTGCTGTAAAAGCCACAATATCCGAGATTAATTAAATCTCCGCAATCGACGTAGATGCAAAATTAATTTTTGCGTTAATTGGCGCGAATTGCGCATTAATATAATTTTTGGATTCAAAAGTCTAAGGGTGACGTGCATTTTTGCTTGGCGGTTATAGTTTTTTTTGCTATTTTTGCCAAAATTTGAAATATAAAGACGTAAAAAAATAAAATTTCATTCGTTATATTATGTCAAAAATCAATCAAAATGCTTCGTTGCCGCCGGCAGAGGTCGATCCCGTTGATCTTCCGGAGAACGCGTTCCGCGAACTTGGCGCCGACGAGGAGTACCGTCCGGTGATGCATCCGGCTCATGATTATCCCGAGGTTACGCCTTATTCCGTGACGATGGGTCTCGTGCTTGCCGTGGTGTTCAGTGCCGCCGCCGCTTATCTGGGCCTTAAAGTAGGACAAGTGTTCGAGGCCGCGATTCCCATCGCCATTATTGCCGTTGGTTTGTCGAGCGCGCGCAAGATGCCCAACGCGCTTGGTCAAAATGTGATAATACAATCGATTGGCGCATGTTCGGGCGTGATTGTAGCCGGTGCCATCTTCACGCTTCCGGCTCTTTATATCCTGCAAGCCACCTATCCCGAGATTTCCGTTAATTTCTTCCAGATATTCCTGTCGTCGCTGCTTGGCGGTATTCTTGGAATATTGTTCTTCATTCCTTTCCGCAAGTATTTTGTAAAGGACATGCACGGCAAATATCCTTTCCCGGAGGCCACCGCCACCACGCAGGTGCTTATTTCGGGCAATGCCAAGGGTGCGAAAGCCGGCGCGCAAGCCAAGCTCCTTGCACTGTCGGCTCTTGTCGGAGGTGTGTACGACTATTTGGTTGCCACGTTCGGCGTATGGGCAGAAAGCGTTACCACCACGGCCTATACATGGGGCCAGGCCCTTGCCGATAAGACTAAATTTGTACTTTCATGCAATACTTCGGCTGCCGTGCTCGGCCTCGGCTATATCGTGGGGCTGAAATATGCTTTTGTGATATTTGCAGGCTCGGTGTTTGTCTGGTGGTTTATCATTCCTTTGATGGGTACATATGGTCCTGAAAGCATCACAGCCATGGCTCCGGCGTCGATATTTGCCGAGTATGCCCGTCTTATCGGCATCGGCGGCATCGCCATGGCCGGTATCATCGGCATTATCAAATCGTGGGGCATTATCTGCCAGGCGGTAGGCCTTGCCGGCAAGGAGCTTCGCGGAAAATCGGAAGAAGGCACCACGGTGCGCTGGCAGCGCGACATCTCGATGAAGCATATCGCATACTTCTCCGCAATAGCGTTGATAGCAGTGTTCCTTTTCTTCTGGTTCGGCGTGATTCATACGCTCTGGCAGGCATTCATCGCATGGCTCGTTGTCACGGTTATCGCTTTCTTGTTCACCACAGTTGCAGCCAACGCTATCGCTATCGTGGGTTCCAATCCCGTGAGCGGCATGACGCTGATGACCCTGATTGTGGCATCGGGCGTGTTTGTGGCCATCGGCCTTAACGGCACAACCGGTATCGTGGCATCGATGGTGCTCGGCGGCGTCGTGTGCACGGCTCTCTCCATGGCCGGCGGCTTCGTTACCGACCTCAAAATCGGCTATTGGCTTGGTTCTACGCCGCGCAAGCAAGAGTCGTGGAAATTCCTCGGCACACTGGTGTCGGCCGCTACCGTAGGCGGTGTAATCCTTATGCTCAACCATGTCTACGGCTTCACCGGCCCCAATGCCCTTGCCGCCCCGCAGGCCAACGCCATGGCAAAAGTAATCGAGCCCATGATGCTCGGCGGACAGACTCCGTGGACCCTCTATATCATCGGCGCCATTCTGGCCGTGCTACTCAACTGGCTTGGCGTTCCGGCCCTGGCTTTCTGCCTTGGCATGTTCCTTCCGCTCCATCTCAACACTCCGCTTCTTGTGGGCGGCCTTGTGGCCTGGTTTGTCAACCGTTCGTCGAAGAACCCCGATGTGGTGAAAGAGCGCAACGACCGCGGCACCCTCATATCCTCGGGCCTTATCGCCGGCGGCGCCCTTTTCGGCGTGTTTGCGGCCATAACGGTGCTTTGTGGAGTTGAGCCTCCGACAAACAACAATGAATTTACACCTCAGGTGCTTGGCCTCGTAGCATATGCCGCGCTTATAATCTTCGTGATTCGCGGTTCGTTCTCGTCGACCAAGCGTTCTTGATTGTTATAAAATCATGACAAGTCATGGTTTCTCGTGATTATTCATGAGAAATCATGGCTTTTTGGATGTAACTATAATATATAAGTATGTCACAGAAAAAGGATAATGCTTAGAGTGTAGGGACGCACGAGCCGTGCAATGCGGTTCAAATAAGGGCGTATCACAGAATCGCGTAGCGATTTCCGACAATAGCCGTGGGTGAGGGCGTGGCGAAGCCTCGACCGAACCCACGGAAAAAGGTTGCCGGCAACCGGGGATTTGGAGCGGAGCCTGCCGGAGCGTTCGATTATGCCAACCGTGGTGCAGAACGCTACGCTGTCGCTCGCTCCAATACCACGGATGATGCCAATGCCGATACCCGGGGTTACGCTATCGCTCCACCCCGGGCTACATTCTTGAAGCGCTACGCGCTTCTTATCCATTATTTGAACGACATTGCACGAGCCGTGCGTTCCTACACTGTGATAACATTTACTTTTTTAATCAGAGATACTTTATATCGGTCAATTATATATTATATATGAGTCAATCACCATCATCATCTCCCACATCGCTCGGCACAAGCTCGGTCGGACGCCTGCTGGTGCAATATTCACTTCCGGCTATCATAGCGTCGGTGGCAACATCGCTGTATAATATAGTCGACAGCATCTTCATTGGCCAGGGCGTGGGGCCTTTTGCCATATCCGGCCTTGCCATTACTTTTCCGCTTATGAACCTTGTGATAGGCTTCTGCACACTTATCGCAGTGGGCGGCGCAACTATCAGCTCCATTTTTCTTGGGCAACGCAACGTGATGAGGGCTACCGAGGTGGTGAATACGGTGATGGCGCTCTGCCTGATACATGCCGCAGTGTTCGGCACCCTGACGTATATCTACCTTGACCCCATTCTGAAACTGTTCGGAGCCACGGAGCAAACTTTGCCGTATGCGCGAGAGTTTATGCGAGTGATAGTGATAGGCACGCCCGTGTCGTATGTCTTCATCGGACTGAATAATATAATGAGAGCCACGGGCTATCCACGCAAGGCCATGTATTCGGCCCTGATGTCGGTGGGCGTGAACATAATACTCGCCCCGATATTCATTTTTAAACTCGACTGGGGCATTGCCGGCGCGGCGTGGGCCACGATGTGCGGCCAGACAGTGGCCCTCGTATGGGTGCTGTGTCATTTCCTGTCGAAAAAAAGCTACGTGCATTTCGACCTGCGCGCGGGATTTTTCTCCTCTGCATTGTTGAAACGCATATATGCGATAGGCTTGTCGCCGTTTTTGATGAACTGCTGTGCCTGCCTTGTGGTGGTTTTTATCAACAAGTCGCTTCTCGACTATGCCGTGGGCGACGGCAATATGGCCGTTGGCGCCTATGGCATCCTCAACCGTACCACCATGTTTTTCGTGATGATAGTGTTTGGCGTGACCCAGGGCATGCAGCCCATCTTAGGCTATAACTTTGGCGCCGGCAACTGGGACCGTGTAAAAGAGACCTTGAAAAAAGGCATTTGGATAGGCGTGGCCATAACCATGGTTGGATGGGTTGTGACAGAATCGTTTCCCGACCTGCTCTCGCGCATGTTTACCAACGATGCCACCATCATCGAAATTGCACGCACCGGCTATCGCGTTTATTTCATAGTTTATCCTGTTGTGGGAGCGCAGATTGTGATTCAGAACTATTTCCAGAGTATAGGTAAGCCCAAAATGTCGATTTTGCTGTCGCTCACCCGTCAGCTCATGTTCCTGCTGCCGCTGCTTTGGATATTGCCTCCGCGCATCGGCGTGACGGGCGTGTGGGCCGCCATGTCGGGTTCGGATATGCTCGCCTTCATCCTCGCCCTCGTTATAGTGATTGTAAACACGCGGCACCTCAACCGCAAATTTGGCTCTAAGAAAAATGAAACATCAGTTGCAACTTCGGTTAAAGCCTGAAACGGCTTTCGACCCGCTTCGCCTCAAAATATACGTATCCACAGAACTTGACATCGACGTGAACTCGATTACCGAGGTGCGCGTGCTTCGCCGGTCGATAGATGCCCGTCAGCGTCAGGTGATGGTGAACCTTAGTGTAGAAGTATTCCAAGACGAATTGCCGCCGGCCGGTTTTGAGCCGGTCGAGTATCGTCCTGTCGCTGCCGATGCCCGGCAGGCAGTGGTGGTGGGAGCCGGCCCGGCCGGACTTTTCGCGGCATTGCGTCTGATTGAGCGCGGCGTGCGTCCTATCGTGCTCGAACGTGGAAAAAATGTCGACGACCGCAAGCCCGACCTGGCCCGTATTTCCCGCGAAGGGATAGTAGACCCCGATTCAAACTATTGCTTCGGCGAGGGTGGGGCAGGGGCCTTTTCCGACGGCAAGCTCTACACGCGAAGCAAGAAACGCGGCTCGGTGGAGAAAATCCTGCGCGTGCTTGCAGGTCACGGAGCCGACGAGAAGATTCTTGTCGACGCTCATCCTCATATTGGGTCCGACCGCCTGCCTGCGGTGATTAAGGCCATCCGCGAAACCATTATAAGATGTGGGGGCGAAGTGCATTTCGAGTGCCGTGTGGCGGATTTGATAATAAATGAAGGCGTGGTGGAAGGCGTGGTGGAAGGCGTGGTCACGGCATCGGGCGACGAATATCGCGGCCCGGTGATACTCGCCACCGGACATTCCGCTCGCGACGTGTTCGAGATGCTTCATCGCCGAGGCATCGACATGGAAGCCAAAGGCATAGCCGTGGGCGTGCGTCTGGAGCATCCGCAGGCTGAAATCGATAAAATATTCTATCACAATCCCAACGGCCGCGGACGCTGGCTTCCGCCGGCAGAGTATTCGTTGCTAACACGTGTCGACGGCCGCGGCGTCTACTCTTTCTGCATGTGTCCGGGCGGATATGTGATTCCGGCGGCGAGCGCGCCGGGCGAGATGGTGGTAAACGGCATGTCGCCGGCCAACCGGGGCACGCGCTGGGCCAATTCCGGCATGGTTGTCGAAATTCTTCCCGACGATTTGCCCGAATACGACAGTCACGGACCTTTGAAAATGATGGAATTCCAGCGCGACATCGAGCGTCGTTTTTATGAGGAAGCCAACAAAAGCGTTTCATCGTGCACGCAGTCGGCTCCGGCTCAGCGCATGACCGATTTCTCGGCGTCGCGCGCGTCGTCGTCGTTGCCCGACTCGTCGTACACCGCCGGCGTGCATCCGGCGAGGGTCGACATGCTGCTGCCGCGGCCCGTAGCGACACGTCTGCAAAAGGCTTTTGCCGAATTCGGGAAAAAATACCGTGGATTTCTCACAGCAGACGCCATAGTCGTCGGCGACGAGACCCGCACGTCGTCGCCTGTGCGCGTAAGCCGCGATTCCGCAACATTGCGCCATGTCGCATTCCCCGGCCTGTATCCCTGTGGCGAGGGCGCCGGATATGCCGGAGGCATAGTATCCGCGGCCATCGACGGCGAGCGTTGTGCCGACGCCCTTTCCGACGCCATTGTCGGTGATGAGTACAAAAAATAGTGCATGAAATTGGATGCTGTCGAAATTTTTCGTAAATTTGCGGCAAATTTAATGCTGATATAATTCTATGAATATAGCCATTGTCGGTACCGGATATGTAGGATTGGTTTCCGGTGCCTGTTTCGCCGAAATGGGTGTGAATGTTACATGCGTCGACATCGATGCTGATAAAATCGCACGACTTGAACAGGGTATAATCCCCATCTACGAACCGGGTCTTGACGAAATCGTGAAACGCAACTTTGCGGCCGGCCGCCTGCGCTTCACCACCGATTTGTGCTCGGTGCTCGACGATGTAGACATGGTGTTCTGTGCCGTGGGCACTCCCGCCGACGAAGACGGCTCTGCCGATTTACGTTATGTCGCAGCCGTGGCCCGTCAGTTCGGTCAGAATATTAAAAAATACACAATTTTTGTTACCAAATCCACCGTTCCGGTAGGCACGTCGAAATATGTCAAGTCGATAATCGACGAAGAGCTCGCCGCACGTGGCGTTGAGGTGGAATATGAAGTGGCATCCAACCCCGAATTTTTGAAGGAAGGCGCCGCTATAAAGGACTTCATGAGCCCCGACCGTGTGGTGGTGGGCATCGACTCCCAGCGTGGACGCGCGATGATGGAAAAACTCTACCGTCCGTTCACCCTCAACAACTACCGCGTTATATTCATGGACATTGCATCGGCTGAGATGACAAAATATGCCGCCAACTCGATGCTCGCCACCCGTATCTCGTTTATGAACGAGATCGCCAACCTCTGCGAGGTGGTTGGTGCAAACGTGACGATGGTGCGCAAAGGCATCGGCGCCGACGTGCGCATCGGCACAAAATTCCTCTATCCCGGTTGCGGATACGGGGGCTCTTGCTTCCCCAAGGACGTGAAGGCCCTTATCCAGACAGGCAAGGAAAACGGATGCGACATGCAGGTGATTGAAGCCGTGGAACGTGTCAACGAACGCCAGAAAGAAATCGTTTTCCACAAGATAGTCAAAGCTCTTGGCTCGGTTGAAGGCAAACGTGTGGCCTTGTGGGGCCTTGCTTTCAAGCCCGAGACCGACGACATGCGCTGCGCTCCGGCTCTTACGGTGATAGACATGCTCGTCGACGCCGGAGCCGAAGTGGTGGCCTACGACCCCGTGGCCATGGACGAATGTCGCCGCCGCATGGGCGACAAGGTGACATATGCCAAGGATATGTATGAGGCCGTGCTCGATGCCGACGCGCTCGCCCTGCTCACCGAGTGGCGTCAGTTCCGCCTGCCCTCGTGGAAAGTGGTGCGCAAGGCCATGCGCGGCAACGCAGTGATTGACGGCCGCAACATCTACGAGCGTGACGAGCTCGCCTCCGAAGGCTTCTCCTACGACTGTATCGGCGGCTGATCGCCGTCATAAACCATAAGCCATGTTCATCGCAGCATTAGTAACGCAGCCCGTGTCGATTTTTTTAATCGTCCTGGTGATAATCCTTTTTGCGCCGTTGCTGCTCAATAAGCTGAAAATCCCGCATATCATAGGCATGATAGTTGCCGGCGTGGTGATCGGGCCTTATGGATTCAATATACTTGCAAACGACTCCACCTTTGCCCTGTTCGGGCAGGTGGGGTTGCTTTACTTGATGTTTCTTGCCGGCCTGGAAATTGATATGTATCATCTCAGGCTGAATCTGAGGCGCGGACTGCTGTTCGGGGCGCTCACGCTCCTGTTTCCGCTCGCTCTCGGAGTAGTGACGAGTGTGTGGGTGCTTCATCTCGATGTGCTCACTGCTTTTTTATTGGGAGCCATGTATGCCTCGCACACGTTGATTTCGTATCCTGTGGCTGCCCGTTTCGGTATAACACGCTCGCCGGCGGTGCTTATTTCCATTGTGGGCACCATCATTGCCGTGGTGGGCGCCCTGCTTGTGCTTGCGGCCGTGGGCAACATTCAGCGCACCGGTTTTTTCGACATTGCCGGGCTGCTTGGGCTGCTTGGCCGTCTGGTCGTGTACTGCATTGCGGTGCTGTATCTTTATCCGAGGATAACCCGTTGGTTCTTTATCCGATACTCCGATAAGGTTACTCAATATGTCTTTGTGCTTGCGATGGTGTTTCTCGCGGCTGTCGGTGCGCAGCAGATCGGCCTTGAAGCCGTGCTTGGCGCGTTTTTCGCAGGCCTTGTGCTGAACCGTTATGTGCCCGCGGGCTCGTCGTTGATGAGTTCGATAGAATTTGTGGGAAACGCGCTTTTCATACCCTACTTCCTTATATCCGTGGGCATGATGATAAACCTCCATGTGGTGTTCAACGTGCACACTCTCACCGTGGCCGCGCTCATGCTTGCCGTGGCGCTTGTGAGCAAGTTTTTGCCGGCATGGATAGCGCAGAAGGTCAACAGGCTTAGCAAGCCGTCGCGTGGCGTAATGTTCGGCCTTACGGCGGCGCATACTGCCGTGGCTCTTGCCGTAGTGACCATGGGCTACGAAATGGGCATGTTCGACGCCACAATCATGAACTCCACGATTCTTGTAATACTCGTCACCTGTGCCGTGGCCCCGATATTTACGTCGGCATCGGCTCCGGCGCTTAAAATAGAGATGATGGAGAGCGAGGATGGCGCCGGCGACAATCTCATACGCCGCACTCGCCACAATTCGACCCTTATACCGGTGGCGACGCCGCAGATGGCGCAGTCGCTGATCGACCTGGCCGTGCTTATGCGCAACGACCGGGGTACTCATAAATTTTACGCGCTGCATGTGCGCAACGACAATTCAAACACGGCAAAAGCCATATCGCGCGAGTCGCTCGACAAAGCGCGTCGCACGGCCGCGCTTGCCGATGTCGAAATCGAAACGCTCGACCGCTACGACATCAATACCGTTCAAGGCGTGCTTAATGCCATAGAAGAACGCGACATAACCGAAGTGATGCTCGGCATGCACCGCCGTGCGACCATAGTCGACTCTTTCTTCGGGGCAAAAGTAGACCAGTTGCTCCGGTCGACCAACCGTATGCTCATGATTTCGCGCTGTTTCATTCCGGCCAACACATTCACGCGCATTGTCGTTTGGGCGCCGCCGAAGGCTCAGTACGAAACCGGGTTCTCGCGCTGGGTGCGAGCTATCGCCCGGCTCACCCGGCAAGTGGGATGCCGCGTGATATTCTGCTGTTCGTCGGAGATTCAGCCTCTGATTCGCGGAGTGATATATCACGAGAATTACGGCATAAGGTGCGAGTTCCGTACAGTGGAGCAGTGGGACGATTTTATAATGCTGTCGAACCGCATACTCGACGACGATTTGTTTGTCGTGATCGGAGCCCGTGTCAATTCAGTGTCGTATACATCAGATATGGTAGAGGTGCCCTCGTTCCTGCAAAAATATTTTTCGACAAACAATATACTTGTCATCTATCCCGAGCAATTTGGCGAAGAACAGGCCCTTACCTCGTTTGTCGACCCGATGGCGGCGGATATTGCATCGGCGCCCTCGCCCATGTGGAATAAGATACGGGGCGCATGGCGCAGGATTATCGGCGCAAAAAAGCGCATGACCAGACGTTTGCGGCGAAACCGTAAAAATCACCGCGATATATGACCGGGCAGGATGTAACCATAGTTATCCCCGTCTATAATCGGGCAAAGGTGGTTGAGCGTACGCTCCAGTCGGTTGAGGCGCAGACATTCCGCCCGTTGCGAATCATTCTTGTCGATAACGGAAGCACCGATGGCAGCCTTGATATATTGCGCCGGTGGAAATCGGAGGCCGAGACCCCGACATTTCGCATAGATATAATAGAAGAACCGGAGAAGGGGGCCGCCGCAGCACGTAATACCGGCCTTGCTGCGGTGGAATCTGAATGGACGATGTTTTTCGATTGCGACAACGCCATGCGCCCCGACCATGTCGCCTCGGCCATGGAAACAGCGGCATCCGACACGTCTGTCGGTTTGGTGGGATGGGATATTATGGAGCATGGATTCAAAGGCGAGAAGCGTGTGAGGCATTTTGCCGCCGACAACATGCTGTATAATTGCATTATTCACGGCACATTTTCCACCTTGCGCTATTTTGCCCGCACCGAACTGTTCCGTCGTGCCGGCGGCTGGAATACATCCATGAAAATATGGGGCGATATCGAGCTTGGCGTGCGTATGCTTGGACTCTCTCCAAAGGCCGCTTATCGGCATGGAAAGGCAAAGGTGGATATTTATCCGGGAGATGAATCGTTAGCAGGACCCGTATATTCTTCGCGCGGCGCGGAATTGGAGAAAGCCGTCGACAAGATAGAAATGTTTTTGCCGGACAATATGCGTTATATCGCCGGCATGAAACGAGCGATAGTAGCGGCTCGTTATCACCGCGAGGGGCTCATCGACCCCGTGCCTCTGCTCACACAAGCCCTTCATGCCACTCCAAAATTGCGGCATCGGCTGCTTCTTCGCATTACATATATACTCAATAGCCTGTTGCCATGAAAAAAGCACTCTTTCTGTCGCATGTGCCCATAACCCCGGTTGTCGGGGGCGACCGGATACGCATATTCCAGACGCTAAGGCTGCTTGCCTCGCGTTTTCGAGTCGATGTGATATGTATCACGCACAGCCGCGGGCATCGAGAGCCGTTGAGCAAAACCATTTCAGGCATATGCAGTGAAAAGTATTTTTATATTCCTTTGCTGAAACGCTGTTTTAACGCTGCCAAAACATTTTTCAACGCCGCCCCTGAAATGGTGAATCATTATCGGCATGGAAAAGTGCGGCGGTATATCGATTCAATAGCCGGGAATTATGATGTTATCGTATGCGGGAGCGCGACGATGGCCGGTTATTTTTTTCATGCGTCCGCAGATAATGTATATGTCGATTTCACAGATTCCTTCACCCTTAACCTCGACCATGCCGCGGCCGTGTCCGGTGGCTTGGCAAAGATATGGCATAAGATTAATGCGAAAAGAATGAGAGTGTATGAAAGGAAATGCCGTGAAACGTTTAGGAAAGTGGCATATATTTCATGCAGAGACAGAGACTATATCGGTGCCGGCACAGGCAATACATGTATTTTGAAAAATTCTGTCGTGATGCCGGCAGAGGATGATTGTTGCAGGCATACGCCGGACTCAAAATCTATTGTATTTGTGGGCAAAATGGACTACGCGCCCAATATAGAGGCATGTTGCTATTTTGTAAATGAGGTTTTGCCTGCGGTGGTGCAATCCTGTCCCGACGTGAGATTTATTATCGTAGGGATGTCGCCGACGGCAAAAGTTGAACGGTTGGCCAAAGACAACAGCCATGTGACAGTTACCGGCAAAGTCGAGTCTGTCGCGGATTATTACCGTAACGCCGCTGTCGTAGTGGCGCCTATGGTATCCGGGTCCGGTTTGCAAAACAAGATATTGGAGGCGATGGCCCATGACTGTTGTGTCGTGACCACGCCTGTCGGCGCCGACGGGCTTGAATCGGAAGAGCACGGGCTTATTGTGGCCGGAGATTCCGCTCTCATGGCCCAAAACTGCATCAAATTGCTAAACGACCATAATCTTGGAAAATCCTTGGGCGATAAAAATAAAAAATACGTCCGGGATACATATTCTTATGAGGCGACAGCCGGGCAGTTTGACGATTTTATAGGATAGAAAAGACCTTAATCGATATACCCGTTTTACCCTGTTTACAAAGTTTTGCATTTGATAATTTGCCGTTTCGGCAAAAAGTGCTAACTTTGTGGCGTATTTTTGCAAAAAACTAAATTTAACATAAATATGAGTCTTAACATCATTGTGCTTGCCAAGCAGGTGCCTGACACCCGCAACGTAGGCAAAGATGCCATGAAGGAAGACGGCACTATCAACCGTGCCGCCCTCCCTGCTATCTTCAATCCGGAAGACCTTAACGCCCTTGAGCAGGCTCTCCGTATAAAAGAAGCCAACCCCGGGACAACAGTCACCATCCTCACAATGGGTCTCCCCCGTGCCGCCGAAGTGATCCGCGAAGCTATTTTCCGCGGCGCCGACAGCGGCATTGTTCTTACCGACCGTGTACTCGGCGGTGCCGACACTTTGGCCACATCCTACTCTTTGGCTCAGGCCGTGAAGAAGTTTGGCAACTACGACCTTATCCTCGGCGGTCGTCAGGCAATCGACGGCGACACTGCTCAGGTTGGTCCGCAGATAGCCGAAAAACTCGGAATTCCCCAGGTGACATATGCCGAGGAAATCGTAGATCTGGCCAATGGCCACATCACAGTGAAGCGTCGTCTCGAACACGGTGTGGAAACCGTAAAGGCTCCGCTGCCTTGCGTGGTTACTGTCAACGGTTCGGCTGCTGAATGCCGTCCTCGCAATGCCAAGCGCGTGATGAAATACAAATATGCCGTGTCTCCTTCGGAAAAAGCCAAGCTGTCGGAAGAAATGCAGGCTTTTGTCGAGGCACGTCCCTATCTAAACCTCCAGGAGTGGGGTGCCGCTTTCGTCGAGGCCGATCCCGAACAAATCGGTCTTCCCGGCTCGCCTACAAAAGTGAAGCAAATCGAAAACGTGGTGTTCACCGCCAAGGAAAGCCTGCGTCTCGAAAATAACGACGAGCAAATCGAAGCGCTCGTGAAGGACCTCATCGCCAACCACACAATCGGCTAATGCCCTCTAATAATATGTCAGACAAATTAAATTCAACGACATCGACCGAGGCGGTAGCCGGCGATGTTACAAAGGACAATAACAATTTGGTAGTATATTGCGAGTTCGACGAAGGTCGCATTGCTGATGTGAGCCTCGAACTCCTCACCAAAGGCCGTGTGCTTGCCGACCGTCTCGGCGTGAAACTCGAGGCGCTTGTTGTCGGCGACAATCTCAATGGAGTGGAAGACCAGATTTTCCCCTATGGTGCCGACGTGGTATATAAGGTCGAAGATCCCCGTCTGTTCCCCTACACATCCAACCCGCACGCTGCCGTGCTCATCAACCTGTTCCGCGAAATCAAGCCGCAGATTTGCCTTATGGGCGCCACTTGCATTGGACGCGACCTTGGCCCCCGTGTTTCGTCGTGTCTCCACTCCGGCCTTACCGCCGACTGCACATCGCTCGAAATCGGCGACCACACCGACGCTAAATCAGGCAAGGAATACAAGGACCTTCTCCTTCAAATCCGTCCTGCATTCGGCGGCAACATCGTGGCTACGATCGTCAACCCCGAATGTCGACCTCAGATGGCCACCGTGCGCGAGGGCGTGATGAAAAAAGAAATCCTCAACCCCGACCATAAAGGCACTGTCGTAAACCTCGACGCCAAGAAATATGTTTCCGACGCCGATTTCGTGGTTGAAATCATCGACCGCCATATCGAAAAGTCGAAAGTAAACATCAAGAACTCTCCCATCATCGTTGCCGGCGGCTACGGCGTTGGCTCGAAAGAAAACTTCCAGTTGCTCTTCGACCTTGCCAATACCCTTGGTGCCGAAGTGGGCGCCTCGCGTGCCGCTGTCGATGCCGGATACATCGAACACGAACGCCAGATTGGCCAAACCGGTGTGACCGTGCGCCCCAAACTTTACATCGCCTGCGGTATATCCGGCCAAATCCAGCACATCGCCGGCATGCAGGAAAGCTCGATCATCATCTCCATCAACAACGACCCCAACGCCCCGATCAACACAATCGCCGATTATGTTATCACCGGCAACATGGAGGATGTCGTGCCCAAACTCATCAAATATTATAAGAAAAATTCCAAGTAGACCCCGCCATGGCTAATTTCTATACAGACAATCCCGACCTGAGACATCATCTGGAACATCCGATGATGCGCAAGATTGTTGAACTCAAAGAACGCAACTTCTCCGACGCCGACAAATTCGATTACGCTCCTCTCAATTTTGAGGACGCTATGGACAACTATCAGCGCGTGCTCGAAATCGTGGGCGAAATATGCGGCACAACTATTGCCGAAAACGCTGAGTCTGTCGACCATGACGGCCCCACCGTTGACAATGGCCGCGTGACTTATGCCCCCGGCACACAAGTAAACCTCGACCTTTGCCGCAAGGCCGGTCTGATGGGTATGGCTATGCCCCGCCGTTTCGGTGGTCTCAATTTCCCCATCACCCCCTATATCATGGCTGCCGACATCGTGAGCCGCGCCGATACCGGTTTTGAAAACCTCTGGGGTCTTCAAGACTGCGCCGAAACCCTTTATGAATTCGGAAACGACGACCAACGCTCGCGTTTCATCCCCCGCGTATGCGAAGGCGAGACCATGTCGATGGACCTTACCGAGCCTGATGCCGGTTCCGACCTCCAGTCGGTAATGCTCAAAGCCACTCAGAAAGAAGACGGCTCTTGGGTGCTCAACGGCGTGAAGCGTTTCATCACCAACGGCGACTCCGACATCCACCTCGTGCTTGCCCGTTCGGAAGAAGGCACCACCGATGGCCGCGGCCTCTCGATGTTTATCTACGACAAGCGTAACGGCGGCGTCAACGTCCGTCGCATCGAGAACAAAATGGGTATCAAAGGCTCTCCCACATGCGAGCTCGTCTACAAGAACGCTCCCGCCGAACTCGTTGGCGACACACGCATGGGCCTTATCAAATATGTAATGGCTCTTATGAACGGCGCCCGCCTCGGCATCGCCGCACAAAGCGTCGGCGTAAGTGAAATCGCCTACCGCGAGGCTCTTGCATATGCTAAGGACCGCCGTCAGTTTGGCAAGGCTATCATCGAATTCCCGGCTGTGTCCGAAATGCTCGCCGTGATGAAAGCCAAGCTCGACGCTTCCCGCTCGCTTCTCTACGAGTGCGCCCGTTATGTCGACCTCTACAAGGTTCTCGAAGACATTGCCCGTGAGCGTCCTCTCACAGCCGACGAACGCAAGGAACTCAAAAATTACAAGAAACTTGCCGACGCCCTCACCCCCATGGCAAAAGGCCTTTCGTCGGAATATTGCAACCAGAACGCCTACGACTGCATCCAGATTCACGGCGGCTCGGGCTTTATGAAAGATTATGCCTGCGAGCGCATCTACCGCGACGCACGCATCACATCAATCTACGAAGGCACCACCCAGCTGCAAGTTGTGGCTGCTATCCGCCACGTCCTCACCGCCACATACCGTACGCTTATCGACGGATATGCCGCAACAGAAGTGCGTCCCGAGCTTCAGCCCGTTAAGGATATGCTGGCAAACATGGCAGAAGCATACTATGCCGCCGCTGCCGACGTTTCCGCCGCCAACAATCAGGAGTACACCGACCTTATGGCTCGCCGTCTCGTCGAGATGGCAGGTTTCACCGTCATGGGCTATCTCTTGCTCCTCGATGCACAGCGCAACGAGTCGTTCACGAAATCGCTCCACGTATATGTAAACCTCGCACAGGCCGAAATCACCAAGCATGCCGATTTCATCGCCCGTGTAAAACCCGAGCAACTCGACTATTACAAGGCTTGATACTTCAAGTTGATACATACAAAAACGCCGGCGAAAAAATTTTCGCCGGCGTTTTTTTGTATATGACTATTTCTTATATTGAGGAAGGAGAGGGACAGGGAATTTCGAGAACAGCACATCGACAGCCTTGGCAATGCCAGAGAGATTGCGGAATTGAGAGTCGCCGTTATCCATAATCGTGGCCACCGAAGAGGAGTACATCGGTATTTTCCGCTGCATGTCGACAATATCCATAGTGAGCACGCCCTCGCGGTAAATGCCGGTGATAACCTGCGCGTTGGAATAATAGGCCGGCCAGTAATATGAACGCGGATACATAAACCACGGATACATACCATTATAATAAGGTCCGGCAGGTGGGGGTGGGGGAGGCCCTATGGGTTGCACCAGCGGAGCTGTGGCTATCTCTTTACGGACGGTAAGGCCAATGTTGATAAGCATCGGCGAAGCAGGGCTTTCGGTGTAGCCGCGGTCGACCATTTGCTCGCGGATGGCGGCGGCGATGTTGTAATACGTCACCATTTCCATTCCCGGGGGCAACGTGCCTTCATCGGGAGTGACGATGCGGAATGTGGAGAAATCGCGCAAATTCGCTCCGTTGTAAGTCTCGCTCGATGTCAAGGAATAGGGGCTGCATCCTGATAGCGCGAGCAGTACGGCCATTATTATAAATCCGGATAACTTTTTCATACACGCTTAATTATTGATTAAACCTTTGATATTCAAACAATTTTGCAGCGTCGAAAGTTCATCGGACTATTTTCCCGAATCTATTATGCGTATTTTTCCAAGCCCGGTGCGGGTCTCGAGATAGCGGGTGAGGCGTGTTTGGTCGGCAATCGGCGAAGTATGTTTTATTATGGCTATGTTCACGGTGTCGAGCGAACGTGTTGCCGTGTTGCATACAAGGGTGCGGCATATGGCTATGTCGGCGATTTGCGGATACAGCACTTTTATTTCGGGAGCTATCGTGTACGAAAGTGAGTCGAAAGCCTCGCGGCGTAGAATCTGCGAGCGCAGGGAGTCTATTTCTGCCTTTTGACCATCAATCTGGTTCATGGCTGCTGTGAATACCTCGCCGATGCTTTCACGCGGAGCTTTTGATATATTGGCAGATCCGGCGCCGAACCCTTGTGTGATATGAAGTGTAGACCCTCGTAATATCGGCGATTCTTGCAATTGCCGGGCCATGGCCACTTGAAGCGAGTCAATGTCGACGCTCTCGCCAATCAGAGTCACGTCTATGTGTTTCTTCCAATGTGAGATGTAGGCCTTTTTGCTGAATACCTGAGTGTTGGAAAATACAAAATTGTTGTCGACGAAATTATTTGCGTCATTTATGAAGTAACTGTCGCGTATCATCAGAAATGTAAGATATACGCTCGGAAGCAACGTCACCACCACAATGCTCAGCACTATCCTTTGCACCTTGCGGCGGCGAAGCTCGTCGACAAAATTAACAGGCGTGAATTTAAACAGCTTCACGCCCACGAGGGTTGCGAAGGCTATAAATATTGAGTTTATGAGAAAAAGATAAAAAGCGCCGGTGAAATATTGCAGCTGCCATGTCGCCAATCCGTATCCTGCTGTGCACAAAGGTGGCATTAGCGCGGTGGCAATGGCCACGCCGGGTATCACATTGCCTTTCTGCCGGCATGCGGCAGCCACGATTCCGGCCCCGCCGCCGAAGAAGCCTATCAGCACGTCGTATATCGTTGGAGATGTGCGGGCAAGCAGTTCCGACCGTCCCTCGCTCACAGGCGAGATGAGGAAGAAAAGCGTCGACGCTATCACCGAGAACAGTGCCGCAACGGCAAGATTGCGGGCCGAACGTTTGATAAGCGCGAAATCGTAGGTGCCTGCGCCAAGTCCCACGCCTATAATGGGCCCCATCAGCGGTGAAATGAGCATCGCGCCGATTATCACGGCGGGCGAGTTGGTGTTCAGTCCGAGCGAGGCTATGAATATGGCCAGAATCAGAATCACAATGTTAGGGCCGCGAAACGACACGCCGTCGAGTATGGTCTTCCTCGCCGACGCTTCGCTTTCCATATATGGCGACAGGTCGAAATAACCTTTCAGCTTATCTTTTGCAATGTCAAGAATCATGATTTTCAAGCATTTGTTTTAAATATTTTAACATTATTTCAGGCCGGAATGTTTATTTTAGTGAAAAATGAAGCGCATCGCAATGTCTTATGGCCGACATTGCGATGCGCTTTATTTCTTTAAACGTGCTTTCGGCCCTTTTTCAGCCGAATTTACTTATTTTACGAAGCTGAGGCTCATTTATAATCTTTATGCTGCGGCCGTCTACCACAATCAAGTGCTCGTTTACAAACCCCGACAGGGTGCGTATTGCATTTGACGTAGTCATGTTCGAGAGGTTGGCGAGGTCTTCGCGCGACATATATATCTTTAATGTCATATTGTCGTCCTCATAGCCATAATTGTCGCGTAGCACCATCAAGGCTTCGGCCAGACGTCCGCGGATATGCTTTTGGGTAAGGTTTACGATACGCGAGTCGGAGTTGCCGAGATTGCGTGACAGATCGTGAATAAAAAACCAGGCGATCTGGTTGTTGGCTGTAATAAGGTCAGACACAATGCCCATGGGCAGCGACCCGAGCACCGATGGCTCGAATGCCGCCGATGTCGACACATAAGGCTCGTTGGCAAAATATGCCCGGTAGCCGAAATACTGCACCGGACGAATCAGCCTCAGAATCTGTTGCCGGCCGCCTACGCCGTCCTTATATTTTTTTACCTTGCCTTTCAGCAGACACCAGAGATATTCTGGTTCTTCATTTTCGGCATATATTATCTGATTTTTCTTGAAATGATGGATTTCAAAATTTTCGACAATGAGTCGTTTCTCTTCATTTGAGAGAATAGGCCATACTCCATTTATGTCTTCGGCCAAAACCTTTTCTATGGACCGTTTAATCAGTTGTGAACTCACCGGAATATTGGTTTGGGGAAAGATTATGATGAATAGTGTTTTTAAAATATGTTTTAAAGCATGCAAATATACTGTTTTTTTATCAAACTGCGTACAAAATACGTAATATTTGCTTAAAAAAACGCCATATTTTAGTCGTTATGGCCAATTTTTTGATGCTTTGGTTGAATTTTACAATGCCTTTATGTCTTTTCTTGTGCAAAAATGTCAAAATTGAGAGTAGGGGGGCGATAAAATTTTTTCACATTTTTTAGTTGCATTTTGCTTGCAAGTAATGGAAATATTATGTAAGTTTGCATCGGACTCATAGTTCACAGGCTTAACCAACCAAAATCTTTATACCGCGCTAAACCGCAAAAAATTTCTGTAATCATGGAAATTAATCAAATCATGGCCGCCCTTGAGGCTAAGCACCCGGGCGAAAAAGAGTATCTTCAGGCTGTCCGTGAAGTGCTCATGTCTGTTGCCGACATCTACAACCAGCACCCCGAGTTTGAACACAACAAAATTATCGAACGTATGGTCGAACCCGACCGTATCGTTACTTTCCGTGTGACTTGGCTCGACGACAAAGGCGAAGTTCAAAACAACATCGGTTACCGTGTGCAATTCAACAACGCCATTGGCCCGTACAAAGGCGGTATCCGTTTCCACGCATCGGTCAACCTCTCTATCCTGAAATTCCTCGGCTTCGAGCAAACATTTAAAAACGCCCTCACCACCCTCCCCATGGGCGGCGCAAAAGGTGGTTCCGACTTCTCACCCCGTGGAAAATCCGACCGTGAAATCATGCGTTTCTGCCAGGCTTTCATGCTCGGCCTCTGGAAAAACCTTGGTCCCGACCGCGACGTGCCCGCCGGCGATATCGGCGTAGGCGGCCGCGAAGTAGGCTACATGTATGGCATGTACAAACGCCTCGTCAACCAACACGACGGCACCTTCACCGGTAAAGGACTCGACTTCGGCGGCAGCCGTATCCGTCCCGAAGCAACCGGTTTCGGCGCGCTCTATTTCGTGCAAAGCATGCTCAAAGAAAAAGGCGACACCATCAAAGGCAAGACCGTGGCAATATCCGGCTTCGGTAACGTAGCTTGGGGCGCAGCCTTGAAAGCTACCGAACTCGGAGCAAAAGTCGTTACCATCTCCGGTCCCGACGGCTATATCTACGATCCCGCAGGCCTTGATGCTGAAAAAATCGACTACATGCTCGAGCTTCGTGCTTCCGGCAACGACATTGTCGCTCCCTATGCCGAAAAATTCCCCGGCTCCACATTCTTTGCCGGCAAAAAACCGTGGGAACAGAAAGTCGACATTGCCCTTCCTTGCGCTACGCAAAACGAAGTAAATGGCGACGACGCCCGTCAGCTCGTTGCAAACCACGTCGAGCTCGTGGCCGAAGTATCCAACATGGGCTGCACACCCGAAGCTATCGACACATTCATCGAATCTCGTACCACATATGCTCCCGGCAAAGCCGTTAATGCCGGCGGTGTGGCCACATCCGGTCTTGAAATGAGCCAGAACGCCATGCACCTCCAATGGAGCGCCGAAGAAGTCGACGAAAAACTCCACGGCATCATGCACGCCATCCACGAACAATGCCTCCGTTATGGCCGCGAAGCCGACGGTTACATCAACTATATGAAAGGCGCCAACATTGCCGGCTTCATGAAAGTCGCCAATGCCATGATGGGCCAAGGCGTATGCTAATCCACCTATATAATATTTAATCCACCTATATAATATAGTCACAATTCAATAAACTATATAGAATAGCCCCCGTCTTCATCCCGGCTGAAGTGCCCCCCAAAAGTTAGACGGGTTAAACATTATCCGATTAAT
>ERZ777306.2404-NODE-2404-length-24018-cov-8.811334_pt1 | contig 24018 bp, 25 predicted proteins | sample MGYA00374966_ERZ777306 | MGnify/ENA primary metagenome ERZ777306 (study PRJEB29329, sample SAMN06343882) | mouse gut metagenome | isolation source: Mouse cecum | place: Austria: Vienna | collected 2014-11-15 ...
CTCGTTGAGAACGCTTTTCTTCTTCTCAAACGTTGGCGCGGCATTGCTGCGCGCTACGCTAAAAATGTCGCTTCCTTCATCGCTGCTGTCCAAATTCGTTGTATTGCTATTTGGCTCCCCATTTATTGACGACACTATCTAGAATACGGGTCTATTTTATCATCTCAGAAAGGCTCTGTATTGGCGGAAATGTTCCAACTACAATTCATTCTCCGGCAATCCCCACGGGCCAAAGCCCATCTCTTCCCAGGTCACTCCGTATGGGCTCCGCCGGAAGTATACCCAGCAATATAAAAAAATCGGACATCGGAATCAGGGAAGAGTTCATTATAATTCTGGAGTTCTTTTTCCTCACGCTTTTTTCGCAGATTTTCCAAGCGGACTTGTCCTGCCCGTTTCATTTCTGCCAGTTTTTCCTGTGACAAAACGCCGATTTCGGATAAATCCTTCATAGCGCAGGTGTTATCCACATTGAATCGCCGGCGGTATGCGCGGACGATATGACTTCCCTCATACGTCAGTATCCATTGCCGAGCCTTGCGGAGGCGGGCTTCCCGTCGCTCCGCTTTTGTCTGTTTCTTCTTTTTTGGCATGGCCGCTTCTCCTGTTCTGAAAGATATTCTATCACTAAATACCTTTGAACAACATACCACAGGAAGGTAAAGTATGGCTAAAGTTTGGCGGAACCATGACATACCTGCTTTGAATACGAATTTATGCCCACCGCCTATGTGTTCAGGAAAACGCAATCATCCATATCCGCAAACGCACAACATCCCGCCCGCAGGCTGCCCAAAGCAGGCGCCGCAGGCAGGATATTGCGGTATATCATGCGACGTCAATTCACTTGGAAGGTCACGTCAACGCTTCCGCGTCCCAAGGCGGCGGCAAGGCCGGATGGATCGTCAATACTACCCAGACGGGTATAGCTGTACCCGCTGGAAAAGCTCTCATAAAACAGCACCAAACAGTCAGAGCCGTACAGCATCAAGTCTCCGGCATGGATATTTCCCGGTCTATGAGAATCGGTCGGCAGGGAATCCGGTATATAGCAGTATTTTTCGTTTCCATTCAGTTCCCCCATACTGACTGTCATGAGCAGACGGTTCAGCAAGGCCCGCGTGGTGGGATTATCCAACAATGTGGCGGTAAAAACTTGCCCGTCTGCTTCAATTTTTAGCCGCGGCATAGCGTCCTCCCCAATTTCATTGGATTCCTGGTTTCCCAGGTCCACGGAATCAGGCCCGGTTCTGTATTGATACAACGCGGAGACAACCTCTGCACGGGCGGCGTGGTCATTGGGTGCAAACCGGCCATCTTCCCGTTCGGCGAGGATATGCTTGCTTTGTGACCAGTCTACCGCTGTCTGAGCGTAAGCGGCAATGGCACTTTCGTCTGTGTAGCCTTCACTGGAGGCGTCAGGGCTACCAGCCCAGCGCCACAGAATTGTAACCACCTGCTGGCGGGTCACGGGATCATCCACGCCGAAACGTCCATCAGGGTAGCCGCTGATCAATCCGCGCTCCTCTGCCCAGCTGACGGCGTTCAAATAATAGGCTGTGGCCCGCACATCGGGGAACCGGACTGCTCCAGAGACAGCAGGACTGCCCGCTGCCCGATAGAAGATTGCCGCAAGCTGGGCGCGGGTCACAGGGTCGTCCACGCCAAAGCGCCTATCGGGATAGCCGTTGATATATCCCTGTTCTGCCGCCTATCGGATGGCCTCACTGTAGTTGGAGCCGCTGTCTGCATCAAAGAAACCGGCGGATTCTGCCACACGAGAAGGAACCGTCAGAGAAACCATGAGGCAGAACAGTGCTGCAAGGGCCAAAAACCTGTACTTCAAGAGAATTCCTCCTCACACACGCCTGCCCATATCATAGGCTTCCTTCAGCGCGGGATTGCCCTGGATGGTTCCAACAGCATCCGCCCCGCCGCCGAAGATGGTTCCGGCAAGACGGACCTTTTCAAAGCAGGCAATCCAGCCCTCCAGGCCCTTGATGGCCCCATCCATGGCGCTCTTGTCCTTGTCTGCCGCCGCTGCCAGCAAGTAAATATCCTGGAAGGCGTAATCAGCTGGATACAGGGGATTGGCCCGGTCCAGCATGGTTTTCATCTGGCCGCACATCTCGTAGTAGTAGATAGGCGTGGCAAAGACTATCACATCAACGGTGAGCATTTTCTGGGCGATGGTGTCCGCATCGTCACGGATGACGCAGCGCTTGGTTTTCTGGCAGACCAGACAGCCCTTGCAGAAGCCGATAGCCTTGTCATAAAGCTGGATTTTTTCCACCTGATTCCCCGCTTCCAGTACGCCTCTGGCGAACTCCTCTGCCAACGCATCGGAGTTGCTGCCCTTACGGGGACTGGTGGAGATGATTAAAACGGATTTGCTCATAGTCCACACCTGTTATTTCAAATTTGCCTTGAAGAAACCGGCCAGTTTATCAAAGGGAATCCGATCCGTCCGGTCATAAAGGTCGATATGCTCCGCATCGGCAACCTCATACAGCTCCTTCGGCACCAGGGCGGCGGCATAGGCGTTCTCGCTGAAAACTTTGGAGTGCGCCCGATCTCAAGAGGGCCGGCAAAGAGAACGGAGCGCCCAGGTCATCCCCGGACGCTCCCGCTTCGCTTTCCTCCTGCTGGTAAATCCCCCCCCTCCAGCCTGTGTCATTTTGCCACAAATGAGCCGTCAGCCAATGTGTATTTGGATGGTAAAACCACCCTTTATACATTGCATCCCAAAACAAACGCGGGGAAAAGTTGACCCGCGGCGGAGTTGCTTATATTTTGGATAAGTAGGTAAAAATGGCCCGGAACACGGACCCGGAACTGATTCCCAACCATATATCCTGCCACTGCCTCCGCCATTCTATAGCAATCCGCAAAAATAGTGACAACAAAGGAGGTGGATCCAGGCGGTACAGCACAAGGATGACGACGCAGGCGGGCTGACGCCCGTCAAGGAGGAAGACGCGATGATGTGCAGGGAAGGATACAGTGAAGTTTTATCTTGGTATTTTTCTCACATAGGGCAAGCACAATCTCCGAACAGAAAATGTCTGTCCCTTCGGCCATACCGGATAAAAACCGCGTGACACCGGCCTCAATCAGAGCGGTTATCTGCTCTGTCAGCATCGTTTTCAGCGCCACGCACCGGCTGTCCGTTTCATTGTACCGCCATGGCAGCTTGCTCGGACGGTGGCCGGTAAAGGCGCAGACTTTATTCATCATCCCCATTGTAACGCTCCTGGTAGTCTTTGATATACTCGTCCAGGTAGTCAAGGTATTCGTCCGCTCTGCCCTCAATCTGTTCCAGGATAGCGGTAATCTTACGGCGGCACTCTGCTTCTTCGCTCTCCGTCAGGGTATGGGGCTCGTCAAGATGGGTAGCTGAACGAGGGGCAGCAACATCATTGATAATGTCATTAAACAGGTTATCCAGCATGGCCTCCGGCGTGTCAAGCGGTTCCCCTTCTGCCGCACCTGGTTCGTCGACCACGATCCGGACATCGCCGCTCCCAGCCAGAACTGCTTGACCTTCAAAAAGCTGTAGTCCACCGATTTCAGGGACCGCTCCCGCGCACTGATTTCCATGGTTTTAAGATTCCTCTCTTACAGGCTGAAATACCGGGCGGCGTTGGCGTAACAGACACCCTCCACGATCTCCCGCAGGGCGGCCTCGTCGTTGGGGTACTCGCCGTTCTCCACCCAATTTCCCACGAGGTTGCAGAGAATGCGGCGGAAATAGTCGTGCCGGGCATAGCTGAGGAAGGACCGGGAGTCCGTCAGCATCCCCACGAAGTTGCCGAGAAGGCCCAGGTTCGCCAGGGACTTCATCTGCTCCTCCATGCCGCTCTTGGTGCCGTTGAGCCACCAGTCGGAGCCGTGCTGGATCTTGCCGGGAATCTTGTCGGACTGGAAGCAGCCCGTCAGGGCCCCCAATTGGGCGTTGTCCGCCGGATTCAGGGAGTAGATCAGGCCGCCGCCAAAGCTGTCGCCGCCGCCCACTCGGTCGATGATGTGGAGCTCATACTTCTTGGAGAAGCAGTATTCATAGGAAGCCGCGTCGTAGAGCATGGCGCTCCAGCCGTTGTCAAAGGCGGAGTGGGACTCCTGGAGGGTAATGGCAGCCTTCTCAAAGCCAAATTTGTCCGCCAACTGCTTGGCAACGCTCTTGTAGCCTTCCCGGTTGATCTCCCCGGCGGTAATATCCGTGGCCTCGGCCTCGATGCCGAAGACGTCCTTGGCGGCCTTGCACACCTCCCGGCAGACGTCCGCCACGTTGGGTCCCAGGGCTGGGGTGATGCCGGTGAATCGGAACCAGTCGGCCCCGGCGGGCGGGTCGATGCTGTACTCCGGCGCCCCGGCGGAAACCGCGAGAACCAGCAATGCCAGCGCCGTCAGGAGCAGATGCCTTTTCATAATGCGTCCTTTTCGCCGCCGCCCCTCTTGACCTTGGGGTGACGGCATTTTATAATCTATAGCAATCCTCAAAAATAATGACAGCAAAGGAGGTGAATCCAGGCGGTACAGCACAAGGATGACGACGCAGGCGGGCTGACGCCCGTCAAGGAGGAAGACGCGGTGATGTGCTGCCTGGATCTGCCGAACTGCTGTCAGTATTTCTGAGGATTGCTATAGATATTCCTGATTTTAGAAAACGATTGTCAAAGGAGAAATGAAGACATGAGGTATGAGCTGACAAAGGACCTGGAGACTGGCAACGCCATAATCGATCGGGAGCATCAGGAGTTGTTTCAGGCGGTAAACCAACTGCTGGACTCCTGCGGAAAAGGACAGGGCCGCGCCGCCATGGAGCCTGCCATTCAATTTCTGATTGGCTATGTGGACCAGCATTTCAGCCATGAGGAACAGCTTCAGCAGGAAAGCGGCTATCCGGGGATGCCCGCCCACAAGGCATTTCACGCGGGCTATAAAAAGACGCTCCGTGAGATTGCCGCAAAAATCCCGGCGTCGGGACCTTCGGTAGCGGACCTGGGTGCGCTGAACAAGCATGTGGCGGTGTTGATCAACCATATCCGGGTGGAAGACAAGAAACTGGGCGCCTACTTAAAGCAGAAGTAACGGCCGTCATTCCGTCCCTTCCTCAGATTCATGCCGCCGTTTGAGAAACAGGGCCGTACCCATGCCGCCGCCCGCCAGAGCGGTCACGCCCAGGGGGACCAGCAAAAAGGCCCAGTTGAACTGGAACACGGAGCCGGAATCAGGGGCAGATTCCTCGGGGATGAGGCTGGCGGCGAGGGCCGCGCTTTCCCATACGCTCAGGGCCTCCAGCCTGTCCCACAGCCAGGTCTGCTCCCTCTGCGTTCCGGGGCGGCTTCGGGCATAGGTATCCAGGAGGCGGTCGATCTTTTCGCGGTGCATAAGGGCCACACGGGCTTTCTGCGCCCCGGCAATGGCGGCCTGATCCCCTGATGCCGTGGGCTTTCCGCTCCATTTGATGCTGTTCGTCCAGAATATAAACGGCCTTTCATGCTACCCATTTCACTGATTCCACAGAGAAATTTCCCGTTCTGGGTCAGTTTATGGGTCCGTGCCGCAAACCGGCCGCATCACCCCTCAAGCCACAATCCGTCCGTCCTCAATCCGCACAATACGGTCTGCCATCTGCGCAATTTCCGGATTGTGAGTGATCATCACAATGGTCTGGTGAAATTCCCGGCTGCTCATCCGCAGCAGTCCCATCACATCATCGCTGGTCCTGGAATCCAGATTCCCCGTGGGTTCGTCGGCCAGAATGATGGCGGGCTTGGATGCCAGCGCCCGGGCGATCGCCACCCGCTGCTGCTGGCCGCCGGAGAGGCAGCCTGGAAGGCTGTCCAGCTTTTCCGCCAGCCCCAGCAGCTCCACCACTTTCATGATAAAGGGCCGGTCCGGTTTCTGCCTGTCCAGGGAGAGGGGAAATACGATGTTCTCCCACACCGTCAGCACCGGGATTAAATTGTAGTTTTGAAAGACAAAGCCGATCTGCTTGCGGCGGAAGATGGTGGCCTGTTCCCGGTCCAGCCGCGCCAGCTCCGTGCCGCCGATTTGGACGCTTCCCTCCGTGGGGGTGTCCAGCCCGCCCAACATATTCAGTAAAGTGGATTTTCCGCTGCCGGAGGTGCCGATGATGGCGGTGAACTTCCCCCGTTCGATCTCCAGATCCACGCCGTCCAGGGCGCGGACCTGGGTGTCGCCGGCGCCGTAGTACTTTTTAAGGCCAACGGCCTTTAAGATGCTCTCCATAACGCGTCTCCTTTCATGTCACTCCGCGGCGCGGAGCTGTTCCACAATGCTGCCCTTATGGAAATAACGCAGGGCCAGCGCCGGGACAACGGCGGACACCGCCAGCAGCACGCCGCAGGCCGCCAGGGCGGGGGCCAGGGTGAAGCGGAAGGTAAACTGCCACATGGAGTCCACCATGCTTTTTACCAGCGTCAGGTCCAGCGCCGCCGCCAGGACCAGCCCCAGCAGGCAGGCCCCCGCCGCGTAATAAACGCCCTCCCACACCATCATGCCCGTCAGCTGCCGCCGGGTCATACCCACACTCTCCATGGCGGCAAACTCGCGGCGGCGGGTGAGAATCGTTGTGATGAGTGTATTCGTCAGATTCAGGATTCCGGCGAGGCCGAAGATCAGCCCCACGAATCCGCCCACAAGGCGGATCATCCGCTGGGTTGCCTCAGAACTCTCCCGGGCGGCCTGGGCGGAGAGGTAGCTCATGCCGGGATCGGCCGTCTCCATGTAGTCCTCCAAAAACGCCGTCATCTCCGCCTCGTATCCGTCCTCCACATTAAAGGAGTATTTGTAGACCGCCGGGGCGTCGTACAGCGCCCTGTAAACGCTGGCGGGGAGGTATAGGGTCAGGCCGTCTCCGCCGATGGCATAGGGACCGCCGACTGTATACCCAATCCCCACATCGTCTGTGGTGAGGGCTGCCTTTGCCAGCACAGGCAGCTCCATTACCGCCGCGCCGTTTTTATAGACGGTGATGCGGTGGCCGACATCCGCCAGATCCAGCTCCGGCACCAGGGACATGTCCCCGCGGTTCACATGCACGCCAACCAGGACGCCCTCGCCGGCCGACATTTTTTGAAAGAGGGCATGGGCGTCGGTCTCTCCCTCCCGCAGATCCATCCGGGCCAGAGCGGTTTCCTCCATCCCATAGACATTGCAGAGCATGCGCCCGTCGTCTCCCAAGCCAAAGCTCCTGTACTGGTCGATCCCGAAGGTGAGGCCGCTGTGTGGATTCTCAAAAGTCTCTCCCGTCATGGGATGGCCGAAATCATAGGTGACGTTGGTGTCCTCCACCGTGTTTTTATAGATCACCGAGCCGCCGGTGACGCCGGGGCGGGCGGCAATGTCCGCGATGGTCTCTGCCCGCAGCGCGTCGGAGCGCCACATAAACCCCTTGGTGTTGCTGGCGCTGACCACATTCACCACGGCGAAATCCGTCCGGATCATGAAGGCAGTTTCCTTTTCCACGTCCATGCTGTCTGCCGCCGTGCCCACGCAGTTTAAAAGCACCACGCACAGCATCAGGGACAGCACGATGAACCCGGTTCTCCGCCGGTTCCGTCCCAGATTGGACCAGGCCAGCCGGGGAATGCCGGCCCCCGGAGCGCTCCGGCGGGAGGCCCGCCGCCCGCCGCCGCTCTCCACATAGCGGAAGGCCTCGATGGGCGGGGTGTTGGCGGCAATCCGGATGGGCTTGCGGGTGCTGCAGAAGACCGTCAGCGCCGTCAGGGCCGCTGCTGTCAGAAAGATCGCCGGAGAGGGGGAGACGCCGGTGGATAGGTACTTGTACTCGGTATCAACCGTGTTCATAATCAGGGGCAGGGCTGCCTTTCCGATGAAAAAACCAACCAGCATCCCCAGGGGGATTCCGATGCCGCTGAGCCAGAGAGCCTGCCGGTTCATCAGCGTACGCACCTGCCTGCGGCTCATGCCGATGGTCCGGTAGAGGCCGAAGCGGCGGATGTCCTGCATGACGGCGATGTCAAACACGTTGTAGATCAGCAGGTAGCCGCAGACCATGAACAACACGGCAAAGGCCGCCGCCGCGGCAATCTGGAAGGGGCTGGGCTGGACGTTGGTGGCCCGGTTTACGGTGGCCGGGGTATAGTTGGGGGCCGTCTGGTCGTCGGGTTCGCCGCCCAGGTCACAGACCAGGTCCCGGAGCTTCTTCTCCAGGCCCAGGGTGCTGCGGGCGGTAAAATCAGAGAAATAGGTCCCGGCCATATCGCCGTCCTCGCGGTAGGTATACCGGAAGATCTCCGGGTGGGCATCCCGGAAGGCGGTTCCGGCCCACATAACGCTCAGCTGACTGCCCAGGGCCTCATACCAGCCAGAGACCACCATGGGAAGCGCGTACTCCTGTCCGTGGGCGGTGAACGCAATGGTGATTTCCGCCCCCGTTTCCGGCTCCACGCCCAGGTCCCGCAGGGCCAGATCCGAGGCGACCACCTCATTGGGCGCGGCGGGCGGTCTGCCGTGGGTAGGCGTGCAGAAGGTCAGCTCCGCCTGGGTTTCGTCCTCGACGTTGAACTCAATGTTGTGGCGGACGGCGCTGCTGAGGTAGGCCACCGGCATCCGCAGTCCCGCCGCCTCGATGAAGTCCGCCTGCCCCAGGGCCTGGAACTGCTCCGCCGTCATGTAGCGGACCTCGCCGTCGGACCGGCTCATTTTCTGCATCTGGAGGGTCAGCGTAAAGGATTCCACCGTGCCGAGGGCAATGGTGGTGATGGCGGTGAAGAGCACCGCCGTCAGGGCGATGGCCAGCACCGCGATGCAGTTCCGTACCCGGCTGGCGGCAAAGCTCCTCCGGGTCAGGGTTTTCAGCATGTCTTCCATGGGAAGTTCCTCCTGAATCTCTTGCTGGCCACAGCATACCAGCCCAATGTCACAATTGTGGTACAGCAGTGTTACAGTTTTGTGCCTTTTCCGTGGACAGCAAAACCAGCGCCCCGATAAAATGCGGGACGCTGGCGGATGATGGGATTATTGTACAATGCGCCCATCCTGGAGGCGCACTACACGGTCGGCCAGCTGGGCAAGCTCCAGATTGTGGGTGATCATCACCAATGTCTGGTGAAAGACATCCACGGTCATCTTCAAAAGTCCCGCCACATTCTGACTGGTCTTAGCGTCAAAGCTCCCCGTAGGTTCGTCGGCCAGAATGATGGAGGGCCGGGTGATCAGCGCCCGGGCAATGGCGGCGCACTGCTGGCCGCCGCCGGAGAGCATATAGGGGAGGCAGTCCAGCTTCTCCCCAAGTCCCAGCAATCCGGCGAGTTCCGTGAAAAAGGCCCTGTCCGGCCTGGAGCCGTCCAGCGCCAAGGGGAGCAGGATATTTTCCCGGACGGTCAGCTCCGGCACCAGGCTGCAGTCCTGAAAGACAAAGCCTACCCTCCGGCGGCGAAAGACCGTCAGCTCCTCCTCCCGCAGCGTCCCCAAGTCCACACCGTCCACGGTGACGGTTCCCTCTGTAGGTCGGTACACTCCGCCGATCAGATTCAAAAGCGTGGTCTTTCCGCTGCCGGAGGCCCCGATGACGGCGGTGAGCTTTCCTTTTTCGATGGAGAGGTCAATCCCGTCCACGGCCTTCACCTGCCGGGGACCCGCGCCAAAGTGTTTTTTTAGATTTTGAACGGTGACAATGTCCATAAAGCGCCTCGTTTATCGCAGTAAAAACACGGAAAAGGTGGAGCCCGTTCCCACCTCGGATCTCAGGGTCATATAGCCCCGCTGGCGGGTGACGATCCCCCGGGCCAGATACAATCCCAGCCCCACGCCCTCTGCGGCGGCAGAGGACTGCGCCCGGTAAAAGCGCTTGAATACGTCGTTGTAGTGCTGGGAGGGAATCCCGATCCCGGTGTCCGTGATATCGATCCGGGTGTAGAACTGCCAGGGGCGGACGCTGATATGGACGCATCCCCCCTCCGGTGTGTATTTGACCGCGTTGTCCAGGAGGTTTCCCAGGGCCTCCGCCGTCCACTTGGGGTCGTGCCAGAGGGTCTCCCGGCTGTCACAGTCTACGTCAATGCGAATATGCTTTCGGTCCGCCGCGGCCAGGATGCCGCCCACCGCCTGGGCGATGGTGTCGTACAGGCTGGCATTCTCCATGTGCAGGGCGAACGTCCCGGTCTCCAGGCGGGACATTTTGATAAGGGACTGCATGAGAAAGTCCAGCTTATGGACCTGCGCCGCCAGGGTGGAGAGAAATTCCGCCCGCTTTTCCTCCGGCAGCTCCTGCTGGCGCAGGATGTCTGTGAACATCCGGATATTGGCCATGGGAGTTTTTACCTGGTGGGAGATGTCGCTGACCAGCTCCTGGATGATCTGTTTGTCCGCCTTGCTCTGCCGCCGGCCCGCCTGAGTCCGGTCGTGGTATTGCAGGAGCTTTCCCTGTACCTTTGAGAGCTGGGAGTCCTCATAGGGGCGGTAGTTCTCCGGTTCCCGGCTGTTCATCAGGGCATCCAGCGTCTCACAGATGCTGTTGGCAAACTCGGACTCCCGCCGCTCCTGGCTGCGTTTCCACAAAAGGGTCAGAAGCAGAATCGTCGTTCCCAAACCAACCGCCGCCGGGCGCAGAAGCGCGGCTGGGAGCTCCAGGAGTCCCAGCAGGATCAGCAGGATTGCTCCCGAAATGATAAGAAGGGGCATTTGCGCCGTGCTGTCCCGCTTCATTCCTGGGCTCCTGTCCAGACGTAGCCCATGCCCCGGACGGTTTGGATGTAGGTATGTCCGGCGTCCTCGATTTTGGCGCGCAGGCGGTTCATGGTCACGGTGAGGGTGTGGTCGTCGATAAAATTGCCGCCGATGTCCCACAGCTTTTCCAGCAGGAGCCGCCGCGTCATCACCGCCCCGGCATTGGCGGTCAGGAGCCGCAGGAGCTTGTACTCGTTTGGCGTGATGGACAGCCGTTCTCCGTTCCGCGCGGCGGTCAGGGCCCGGAAATCCAGACGCAGGAATCCGTCGTCAAAGCAGTCGGAGCCGGCGGTCCCCCGGCGCAGGACCGCTTCCACCCGGCGCTTGAGAACCTGGATACGGAAGGGCTTGGTGATGTAGTCGTCCGCGCCCAGGTCGAAGCCGTTCAGCTCGTCCCGCTCCAGGTCGTTGGCGGTCAGAAAGACGACCGGCCGCTCCGGGGCGGAGGATTTGCACTCCTGGCAGAGATCAAAGCCGTTTCCGTCCGGAAGGTTTACGTCCAGAATTACCAGGTCAAATCGGTCGGTTTTCAAGAGCTGGCGGGCCTTTTGACAGGTGTAGGCCGCGGCGGTGAGATGCCCGGCCTCGTCCAACGCGAAGCACAGCCCCGCGCTCAGGGCCAGGTCGTCTTCCACAACCAGAATTTTTGCCATGGAGCCTCTCCTCCAGTATAGTGGTGTTATGGGGATTATACCGTAAGGGCGGAGATTTGGCAAATGTCTTTTGGGGGGAGAGGAGTGGGATGGATTTTGAGAGAGTGTATTCTCGCGGCGCCTGCAAAATGCCAAATGTTGCTGAACGGTTTGCGGATTGAGCCGGTGTATCCAAAGAGCGGGCAGTCAATTTTTTGGATCTGCATGCGCAGCGGAATTTTTCTCAAAGCAGGAGAAAGGCGCGGCGTCTTGTGCCGCTACGCCGGATGACGCCGTCCCGCAGTGCGGGCCGGGGAAACGGAAAACGGTTTTTTGCTGGAATACCGGCATCTTCGCAAGATTTATGTGTAATTGGTCATGCGACCTCAAATATGGAGGACTGATGCTCGGTTTGACCTCTTGTTTCCATCAACGCTTATATCGGCAACAAATTCAGCGGTGTCAACTGTGGCTTGGCAGAGAAATTCCCGGCTTTTCTGTAAACGGGGAGAGTAGAGGTATCAAAATAGCGCAGAGAAAAAGAAAGCCCGCCAAGCCCCGCTGAAAACGAAAAACTTCTACTGCAACATTGCGATCGGAGCGGATGCGATTAAGATTCTCAAAAGCATGGAGCAGAAAGATGAGTACGTATTCCCCTCGCCATACAGTAATTCGATGTCCCCGAACAGCTTCCTGCATATGCTCCAGCGGGCACTGAAACGGGCTGGGCTGGAGCGGATACGCTTCCACGACCTACGTCACACATTCTCGGTCCTGGCCCTGCAAAACGGCGCAGACGTGAAAACTCTCTCCGCCATGCTGGGACACTACTCGGCGGGCTTTTCCCTGGACGCCTACGCCCACGTCACCACCTCTATGCAGAAGCAGGCGGCGAGCGCAGTAGGGAATTTCCTCTCCGGCGCTCTCCGGTGATTTCCGCTCCGCACTCCCGTATAGGTCACAGCTTGGGTCAAACCGGCACTTCAAAATCAAACCGCCCCAAAAGTGCGGAAAGCAAGAACAACGCCACGGAAATTCGTTGAATTTCCGTGGCGTTGGAGCAAGCGAGTAAAATCATTTTTTGCTTTTATGGTAGAAGTATATTATTTTTCGAAAATGCTACTAATTTTAGAGAACATCGTGAATCAAAGCTTTTATAGTTACAGTGCTGCTTGCTTGAGTGAATTTGATTTGTTTGCTAAATATTTGCCCGTATCTAATTGTCGCATCTTTGCCATGGGGTTTCAATATCCAGCCATTGCTTGAAAACATTGTTTTTTTATTGGCGATTAAAATCAGTTTTACGAATTTACATCTATCTTGTGACTTGATTTTGAAATCAAGCACATCATCCGACTCATAAACATCAAATAGATTTCCGTAAAATGCGTCAAAAATTGTACATTTTATGTACGAAAGTGTACATATCAAAGAATGGATTAAATCTATTTTGGTATCTAGGAAGGATTCGCTGCCTCTTTGAGATTATAACTTATGTGGGCACCATTAAAAGGTGTTTCAAAATATACCCAAGGAGACAACTCGACTCTCCGTTCAAAACAATCTATATCACGGCTAAGCAAATAATCCCCTAAAGATTGTATACTAAATAGGCTATCATCAGAGAGCTTTTGTCAAGGGTAAATCTCAAAAAACGGTTCGTCTGTCTAGATGAAGACAGACGAACCGTTTTTGAATCTATGATGTATCACAGCTCAGGCGGGGACTTTAGATACTGCAAAAGCTGCTCCTCAAAGATTTGAAGTGTTTCTTCCGCAAATTCTTTCCGCTTAACTGGGTCATGCAAGTCCATGGCGCATTGGTTCATGGTCTTGAAATTAGGCACGTCATCGTAGGACACGGCCTGCTTACCGTTGGAGTAGCGCCAGACAAACCACCAATAGCTCCGGGACGCAATGACGCGGAAAGCAGGAAACTGCTTCTTGATTGTCTCCATGGCTGCGTCATCTACTTTTATTTGCATCCAATCGTTTTCTCTCTTCTTCTCCACCAGACAAAAACCACCGACCAGATAGCCGTCGTCAGAGGCCTCAATGCGGAACCACATCTCTTGGTTCGAATCAGAAAATTCCAATCCCTCCGCTTTTACCTTGTAGTTCACGCCAGGGCAGAAGTTCAAACGTTGCAGGTCCGTTTTCTTTTTTTCCTTCAACTCCGCACTGCAATAGGACTTGTAAGAATCCTCCAACCATTCCAACTGGTAGGTTTCCGCAATCGCTTTCCTGTCGATTGCTTCCTGGAATGTCTCTAATACAGTACAAGCCAAGCTGCTATCCGCTGATTGCTTTTTCGAGTCGGACAAAAACCACTCAATAGCCTCTATGTACTGCCGAACTTGTTCCAAAAGTTCAGCGTTTTGGTCAGATTTAGGCTGTCCCGCCCTCCATTCCTCCAGCCATGTGCAGATACTTTTCCAGGAGATGCATGTGACAGCACTTTCTTCTAACGTATTCCCCTTATCCTTGGACTGCATGGTCCACAGGGAGGGTTTTGTTTCATGGCTCTTAGTCAAATAAACCAATTTGGCGTTGCGGGCATAGAAGTGATAGTCATAGCATTGAGACTCTTGGTCACCAGCATTGATCTTGACCTCAATAGGAATAGAAAACTGGGGATGTTGGAGCATGATATCGATTCTCCGTCCGTTGTCAATCAGGTATTCCGTCATGACGCAGGTTCTTTCCAGAGTTTTCAGCTTTGCACAGTCCATTTGCAAACATACTTCCAGGAACGACTTCAAAAAGGACGTATCCAGCTTGTTCCGCCCCTTTGGATCCAGCAAATCAGCCAGAAAACGGCACATTAACACCTCGTCCTGTGCCATTTTCAGCGCCTTGAAAATATTGCTTTCCATCACGATTTCTCCTTCTCTTTTTTCAATGGCGAAGAAATTTTCTGATATCGCTCCCATCCATTCCGCAAAATTTCTCCAATCTCCCGCCGCAGCCACTCCGGCTCCAGGACCTGGCACACCGCTACATATTGCAGCGCCCAGAATTTCAGTCCGGCTGCCCCGGTAAACACCATGGCGTCAAAGGTTCCGTCACCATTGTCCTGAAGCTGCGTCTCCATGCCAAACCGGTCCAGCACGTCGCTGACCAAATCCGCCTCGCAGCGCAGCACCGCCCGGACAGCCTCGCCGGGAAAGGGGTAGACCCGCGCCCGGACATACCGCTCCAGGTCCAGTCCGGGCGGCAGAGGTTCTATGAGCTGGTCCTCCAGCAAAACCGGCGACTGAATCCGGTCCACCCGATAGTGGCTGATGGTTTCCTTCCCCTGATACCGGCAGAGAAGGTAATAGTTCCCATTGGTAAAGAAAAGGCCATAGGGCGACACCCGATAGGGCTGCTCCCGGCGGGGATGGAGCCGCTTGTCCATGCCGTATTCCATGTATTGAAACTCCACCTGACAGCGGCGGGAAACCGCCTCCTCCAGCACCTCCACGGACAGAAAGGTCTCCTGATTGATACCGCGCCAGGGTATTCCAACGGACAGGGGGCGGCACTGCTCCCGCTGCCAGCGGCTCAGGCCCCGCCCCAGCTTCTTCAAAAGCCGCTCGCACTGACGCCGGGAAATGCCCGGAAAAGCGGAGGCGGCGTCCGACAGCAGCCGCACCTCCGACGGTTCCAACGGGCGGGACAAAAGCCGGTAGCCCTCGCCGTCGTCCTGATACTCCGGAATATGACAGCCCACGGCCCGCAGCTTGTCCAGGGCGGCGTAGACCGCCCGCCGGTCACAGCGCAGGCCGTACTCCGTCCGCAGCAGACGGAGCAGCTCCCCCATGGGCAGAGCGTGATCGGCGTCGGTATACTCCGAGAGGACCTGATAGACCCGGAAGGGAAGGATGTTTATGGACACGGCGGCGCCTCCTTTTCCTGATGGGTTATTGTACCATAAACGCGGCGCGGATAGCAACCATCCCCCTGTACTTGTTTTGGTACAGGAGGGTGTGCTAACATTGCGGAAAATCCATTTGAAGGAAAGGATTGTGCGTTTATGGAAAAGAGGCCAGCAGGAAAACGGCTTCTCAGAGAGACGGATTACGCGCTTTTGAAACGAGTGCTGTGCGGTGCTTCCAGTTTGATTTGCCTGGATGTGGATGATCTGACGGTTCTGCAAAAAGGCGAGGCAGCGTTCCTTTGGGAAAGCCCTCCTTGCGCGTCAATGGACGAACTGATAAGCCTGGCCCCGCTGGCAGCGGCGGAAATGGCGCCGGAGCGGGGCCGAAAAATTGTATCTGTAGTGCTATATGTCAAAGCACCTGGGAATATGAGCCTCGAAAACCTGGATGGACTATGCCGCGCAATCCAGCGGCCGGTTCCAAAAGACGCGGATATTCGATTCGGCTGCGGTTTTCACGAAGAAGCTCGTTTCCTGCTTGCCACTTCTGAGGAAAGAGCAGAGAAGAGGAGGAAAACGCGATGACCTATGTGATGTCGGATATTCACGGCTATTATGAAAAATACCGATCCATACTGGAGACTATTGAGTTTGCGGAGGATGACACCCTCTATGTGCTGGGGGATGTACTGGACCGGGGGCCGGACGGGTTCAAGATCCTGCTGGATATGGCGGCGCGGCCTAACGTAATTGGGCTTCTGGGAAACCATGAGCTGCTAGCCGCCGCAGCGCTGCCCTCCCTTTTGCGCACCATGCGCCGGGGCGAGGAGCAGCCTTTGACGAAAGCGGAGCAGGCGCAGATGCAGGAATGGCTTCAAAACGGAGGGAAGGCCTCCATCCTGCAATTTCTCCAGTTCAGGGGGGAAGAAATAGAGACCGTGTGCGGGTATCTGCGGTCATTGTCCGCCTATGAGGAAATCAGCGTACAGGGAAGGCGGTTTGTCCTGGTTCACGCCGGGCTGGAGCATTTTTCCGCCGCCCGTCCTTTGGAGGAATATGACCTGGAGGATTTCCTGTTCTGCCGCCCGGACCCTGAGACCGCCTATTTCCCGGACAAAACCCTCGTTTTCGGGCACACCCCCACCCGGCTTCTCTTCAAACAAATCGGGAAACCGGAACTGCCGGACCGTATTTTCCATCGCAGTACAATGATTGGCGTCGACTGCGGGTGCGCCTATCCCGGCGGACGGCTGGGGTGCTTATGCCTGGATACTATGGGGGAGTTTTATGTGTAAGCAATTTATAAAAAGAGTTCATTCGATTTGCCGCGCACATTTCAAGAGAAATTCCGCGCATAGGAAATCGGTGGAAAGGACGGAGCTGAGCTGCCACACAGACTTTACTCCGGGGGAGGGTATTCTTTCTCCGGAGGAGTGGATCAACAGCGCCCGTGAAACCGGCGTCCGGGCGATTGCGATCACGGATTTTCAAAATATAGGCGGGTTTATGGAGGCGGCGCGGGTTATAGAGAAACTGCGCCGGGACGCGGAACCGGGAGAGCTTGATTGCAAGGTGCTCTATGGCCTGGAAGCTGTGCTGGAGGACGGGTGCCTGATTCATCTTCTGGTACAGCATCAGGAGGGGTTGGCGCAGCTTTACCGGCTGCTGGAAAGCCGGAAGGAGCGTCCGTTTCTGCGCAAATCGGAGATCAACAGGCATCGAGCCGGACTGTTGGTAGGCTGTCCCGGCAAGGACGGAGAAGTTTATCGCGGGATTCTAAAAAATCTGGATGACGCCTGCCTGGAAGAAATCGCCGGATTCTACGACTATCTGTCGGTCCTGCCTCCGCAGCACTACAGGCTGCTGTCCATGCGGGAGCACATTTCCCGCGGCGAAGTCCTTCGGGCGGCGGAGGACCTGATCCTTAAAACCATTGCCCTTGGCAAGCGGTCAGGCAAACCAGTGGCCGCAGCTGGAAACAGACGAACAGCAAATCAGGATTGGGGTATGTTCCGAAGCAGTATGGCTTATCGCGCCCTGAAGGATGAGAACTTGGTCCTTGACCCCGCCTTCCTTGGCAAATGGCTGGGCAAACCGGCGGCCGCAGCTGGAAATACACCCACAGGAAATCAGGATTGGGGTATGTTCAGATGGGGTATGACTCATTATATTCTGAAAGGTGAGGATTTGGAGATATCCCTGCCGAACCACCTCTACACGGAAGAGGACGGGGCCTGGGATGTATCCCTGCCGGATCTCCTCTGCACGGATGAGATGTTGGACGCCTTCTCTTTCCTGGGAAAAGAATCAGCGGAAGAAGTCGTCATTCACGCGCCCAACCATCTGGCGGATCTCTGCGAAGAAATCCGGATTTTCCCGGAAGATCAACGATGTTTTCAGCCCATCCTGCCCCGCGCGTATCAGACCGCAGCAGACCTCTGCCGGAAGCAGCTCCGGATATGGTACGGCAGTATGATTCCTGAGACGGCGCAGGAACGGATAGATTATGAGCTTGCAATTCTGCAAAACAATGAATGGTTCTGCTCCGTTCTTCTGATTGTCCTCCAGCTAATGCAGGGGCTCCAGGGAAAGGGGTATCCGGTCTGTGCCATAGCTAGGTACTACTCGGACTCCGGTTATACATATTCGTATGCCGCATATCTGCTTGGAGTGACCGAAGTTGATCCTTTGGCCATACAGATTCCTCGTGAACGCTTCAGGATGCCTGATGCGCCTGAATGGCAATTTGCATTGAACGTTCCGGAAGAGTGTGTGGAGGAATGCTGGAAAGAGGCGGTTGCGATCCTTTCCCAAATATTTCCCCAGGGAATGGCGGTATCAATGCCGGAATCATATCAATCCAACGGAAGGATTTTCGTCCCCAATGCTGCGGAACTGCGCAACTGGCTGCCCTTGAAAAAGGTTGACGGAGAATATTGGATCCCTTATGGAGCCGCAGAGGATTTTCCCTGCCTGTTTCGGTTGTATTTAGTGCCCGCAAAGGGCCTGAGTCTGCTTCGCAAATTGGAACAATCAACCGGAACACCCCCATCCTCCATCAACATTGAAGAAGATGCGCTTCCGTTATTATTGCGGGATCAAACGGATATCCCAGAGCTTGGATTTTCAGATATCCAGGCGATCTGGAAACTGGCAGACCCCCAAACAATGGATGACATCATCAAGGTTTTTGCCCTGCGCCACTCTCGGGGCGCTTGGGAGGACAACGGTGAGGAGCTGGTGAAAAAGAAGGCCGTTCCATTCAGCGAAATCATTGGGGGCATGGATGATGTTTTCTGCCGTCTGCTGGACGCAGGATTGGAAATTGCGTTTGTATACCAGGTTACAGCGCAGCTCCAGAGATCTGAAGAACTGGGTGAAGAGTATATTTCTGTCCTGACACAAAATGGGATTCCGGAATGGTTTATCAATTCCTGCAACAAAATTATAAAACTGTCTCCAAAAGCGTATTGTGCGGCAGCTTTTGCGATACCGGCGCTTAAAGCGGCATGGTATAAGGCGCACTTTCCGAAGGAGTACGCGCAGGCGTATTCTGAATGGCATTCGACTTGTGTTGAACGCGCTGAAATAACGATCACGGGGAGGCCGGTATGAACGCTCAAGAAATCAAGAATATCCTGATTGCCTATCTGAGGGCAACCAACCGTGAGATTCGAATCTATCAGGAAAAAAGCATCGGCGACGCGGTGTGCGACCTGATGTCGGTGACAGACTGCCTGACGGGCTACGAGATCAAAAGCGATTTGGACAATTACCAACGGCTGGGTCGTCAAATAAAGGCCTACGACCGCTTTTTTGAGCAATGCTATATCGTCGTCGGCGGCCGCCACCTCCAATCGGCGGAGCGGAAGGTGCCCGGCCACTGGGGGATTATCACCATTCAAAGCGACCATGTCATTGTCAACCGCCCCGCCCACGCTGGGAACCCGGACTGCGCCAGCCAGCTGGGCGCCCTCTGGAAACTGGAGCTGACCAACCTGCTGATCAAAACCGGCCTCCCGCTGTACACCTATAAAAGCAAGCAGTACATCATCGACCAGATCGTACAGCTCGTGGACCAGGCGGAGATTAAGCGGCATGTGGCCTATGAGCTGATGTGCCGGGACTATGCGCAGTTTGACGCGAAAGACTATTCGCTCCATTTCGGTGGAGCGAAGGGGACCGGGGGCGGTCCCATCACGGTGAACGGCCTGCCAGCGGCGGAGATCGTGGACGCCCTGTCCGAACAGAATTTCGGACAGATGACCCTGGACCAGTGGATTGCGCTGTATGCCCAGGCAAAGGAGCTGCAAAGAAGCAAGGAGAAGGAGGAACTTTGCCTCGTGCAGGCGCAGGCGGCTCCGCGGACGCCCCACGACATCCCCTATACGGAGATTGAGGTCTCGCTGGGCGTGCCTTGGGTCAGGGAAGGGATCATCAACGACTTCACTTATTTTCTCCGCACGGGAAATGAGGCGTTTGCGGGCAAGAATGACTCGGCCCGCAAGTATGTCAGCTACGAGCCCCTGACCGGATACTGGCATGTGGAGGACAAGCAGTGTACGTACCGGAGCGCGGACAAGACGCGGGTCAGGAGCACCTACGGCCTGCCGGACTACAGCGCGCTGTATATTCTGGAAGCCGCGCTGAATCTCCGGGAGATCCGGCGGGAGACGGAGGAGGAGACGGTGGCGGCGCTGGAAAAGCAGGAGGCCATCGAAAAGCTGTTCAAGGAGTGGGTCTGGCAGGACGAGGACCGCCGCTGGGAAATCGAGGAGGCATACAACAAGCTCTTTCAGGGCTGCCGGGCCAAAGAATACAGCGGCCGGGAACTGAACTTCCCGGAAATGAGCCCGGATGTCACGCTGTTTGACTACCAAAAGGACGCCGTCATGCGGGTGATCTCGGAAAAAAACACGCTGCTGGCTTTTGACGTGGGGGCGGGGAAGACCTACATTATGATCGCTGCCGCTATGAAAATGCGCCAGGAGGGGAAGTCCCGGAAAAACCTGTTTGTGGTGCCCAACCATATCGTGGGCCAGTGGGAGCTGATCTTCAAGCAGATGTATCCTGCGGCCAAGGTGCTGTCGGTGGACCCTGCGGCCTTTCGACCCCAGCTCCGGCAGAAGGTGCTGGGGCAGATCCAGCGCGGGGATTATGACGGCATCATCATGGCGTACAGCTGCTTTGAGATGATCCCGCTTTCGGAGGAGTGTCTGATGGAACAACTGGAGTGGAAGCTGGGGGAGTTGGACGCTTCATTGCGAGAGATGCGTTATTCACCGGGGATCGGCAGGGCGCTGGAACGAGAGAAGGTCTATATCAAAAAGCAGATTTTCGACCTGATCAGCACGCTGGAGGGCTATACAGAGACCGTCCCCCTCACCTTTGACCAGCTGGAGATCAACACGCTGTTTGTGGATGAGGCCCACAACTTCAAGAATATCCCCCTGCGGAGCAATCTAAGGAAGATTTCCGGCATCAATATCACCGGCTCCCAAAAGTGCCTGGAAATGCTCCACAAGGCGCGGTACGTCCAGGAGAGCAATCAGGGCCGGGGCGTAGTCTTTGCTACCGGCACGCCGCTGTGCAATTCGATCTCAGACACCTACGCCATGCAGATGTACCTGCAATATGACAAGCTGAAGGAAACGCACCTGGACCGCTTTGACAACTGGGTGAAATCCTTTGCCAAGCCTGAGCGGGTATGCGAGATTGATGTGGATACGTCCAAATATCGATTTGTCCTGCGGTTCGCACGGTTTTTCAATCTACCGGAGCTTTCCAGGCTGTTTTCCCAGATTGCCACCTTTCATGCGGTGGACGACAAGGAAGGGGTTCCTCGGTTGGAGCGCTACAGCGATGTGATCCTATCCCGCAATGCAGCGCTGCAGAGCTACATGGACCAATTGTGCCAGCGTTCGGAAAAAATACGCGCACGAAAGGTGGACAGGACTGTAGACAATATGCTTAAAGTGAGTACCGACGGCAGAAAGGCGGCGCTGGACCTGCGTCTGGTGAGACGGAATCAGCCCGCTCGAGAGAGCTCCAAGGTCTGGCGCTGTGTTCAGCAGGTTGTGGAGACTTACAAGGAGCACGACGGGTGCAGCCAGATCATATTTTGCGACTACTCCACGCCTAAGACAGAGACGTTCAATATATACGACGAACTGAAACAGGAATTGATGAAGCAAGGTGTTCCATCCAAAGAAATTGCCTTCATTCACAGCTGCCGCTCCGAGGCAGAAAAGGTGCGGCTCTTTGAAGAGGTGAACCGCGGCGCGGTACGCGTCCTGCTGGGTTCCACATTCAAGCTGGGCATCGGCGCCAACGTGCAGACCCGGCTCAAGGCCATCCATCACCTGGACGTACCCTGGCGGCCCTCCGACATGGTACAGCGGGAGGGCCGCATCCTCAGGAGAGGAAACCAGTACCAGGAAATCAAGATTTTCCGCTATATCGCCGAGGGAAGCTTCGATTCCTACTCCTGGCAGCTGCTGGAGACCAAACAGCGGTTTATTTCCCAATTTTTGAGCGGCTCGGAATACCAGCGTTCCGCCTCCGACCTGGAGGAAAATGTATTGACCTACGCGCAGGTCAAGGCCCTGGCCATCTCCCAGCCGCTGATGAAGGTGCTGGCTGAGAAAGAAAATGAACTGCGCCGCTTGCAGCTGCTCTCCAACAACTATGTTCACACACAGGAAGCCCATCGACAAACTATCACTGAGCGGGAGAAAGAGCTGACAATTCTCAAAGAAAGGCTTGCGGCTACCGAACGGAATATCAGCTATGTGGGCGGCATTTCTGAGGACGGCTTTCAGGCCGCTTACCAAAATGTGAAGGGTGTACTGACTGAGGATGTGATTTTGGGCAGGACAGCTTCTCCCCCGGAACTGTCGGTCTTGGGGTTCGGAATTGCAATCCCGGGAGTCGAGCAGCAGAACGCCAAAAAGCCCTATATTGTTCTGTCCCGCAATGGAGCGGACTATCCGATCGACATGGGACCATCCTCTGCCGGGAACGCACGCCGTGTGGTGAATTTTTTGAAACGGTTTCACGAACTTCCCAAGTGCATCGGAGAACAGCGGGACGAATGTCTGAGGGAAATCGAGCGTCTGAAGAAATTGAGTCGGGAGACAAACCCCTATTTGGATAATATGAGGTCTTTGGAGAAAGAGATCATACAAATACGCTCCAAAATCACTGTACCGAATGGAATATAAATTTGATGAAAAGCTAATTTTTCAAAGAGGTATGAGCGGATCCCTGTACTTGTTTTAGTATAGGGGGGCGTGCTATACTCCAGGAACAAATCTAACGGGACGCCCCCAAATTTGGAGGGCTCTAATATGCGGCATATTAAAATTGGCAGTCTGACTTTGCTGGCAGGTGGCACCCGGCTGGAACGGGAAGAGGAAATGGGCGAATATCAAAGCGCCGCCCGCTTCATAGAGGCCGCTATCCGGAACACGCAAACACATGACAGCGGCGTACTCCTGACCCAACTGCCCACTGTTCCGCGTTTTTGCGCTGTCGGAGGTGCAGTTGATCGGTGGAAAATCGATGGCAGAACAGCTTTTATCCGCTCTTCTGATGGAGCGCCAGCGCCAGGGGCTTCCCACCGTACTGGATATGGCCCGGCAAGCGGCGTTCAGGATGGCTCCGAAACCGGGGCGGGTAGTTCTGAGCGCGGTTTTAAGTATCACTGCCAGTGTGGAAGTCGATGTCGGCCTTGAGGCGGTTGAGGAGGTAGCTCATACAATTCCGCAAGGCATCTTGGAAGATGAAAATATAGACTTTGTCCTGGGCGGTATGGAACGCTCCGATGAGGGAGCCAGTTTCGTACTTGCCACCACAGAGAGGCTTGTTAAGGAGGGAACACCATGACCTATGTAATGTCGGACATTCACGGCCATTATGACAAATATCGGGAGATGCTGGAGACGATCGAGTTCGCGGCAGACGACACCCTCTATGTGCTGGGGGATGTATTGGACCGGGGATCAGACGGGTTCAAGACCCTGTTGGACATGGCGGCGCGGCCCAACGTGATCGGGCTTCTGGGGAACCACGAGCTGCTGGCCGCCGCAGTGCTGCCGTCCCTTTTGCGCACCATGCGCCAGGGGGAGGAACAGCCGTTGAGTGAACCGGAACAGGAGCAGATGCAGGAATGGATTCAAAACGGAGGAAAGGCGTCCATTCTGCAATTTCTCCAGCTCGGCGGGGAAGAAATGGAGACAGTATGCGAGTATCTTCCGGAGTTATCCGCCTATGAGGAAATCACCGTGCAGGGGCGGCAGTTTCTTCTGGTCCACGCCGGATTGGAGCATTTCTCCCCCGCCCGCTCTCTGGAAGAGTATGACTTGGAGGATTTTCTGTTCTGCCGCCCTAATCTGGATGCCGCCTATTTTCCGGATAAAACCCTTGTCTTTGGGCACACGCCTACCCGGCTGCTCTACCAGCAGATTGGGGAGCTGGGACAACCGGACCGGATTTTTCATCGCGGCATGATGATTGGAATTGACTGCGGCTGTGCCTATCCCGGCGGACGGCTGGGGTGTTTGTGTCTGGATACGATGGAAGAATTTTATGTATAGATGAAACCGGTCCTGTTCATGGATAAAATTCATTTTCAGAAGGAAAATGTTATGGAAAACAATCTGGAGTTTGTCATTAAGAGCGCTGTTCTGGTCCATTACTGCGGCCCCGGCGGGGATGTGGTCATCCCAAAGGGCGTTTGGGAGATTGGCTGGGCGGCTTTTGCGAACTGACGCAGCCTGACCAGTGTGGTAATTCCGGAGGGCGT
>ERZ777306.2409-NODE-2409-length-23940-cov-7.108562_pt1 | contig 23940 bp, 21 predicted proteins | sample MGYA00374966_ERZ777306 | MGnify/ENA primary metagenome ERZ777306 (study PRJEB29329, sample SAMN06343882) | mouse gut metagenome | isolation source: Mouse cecum | place: Austria: Vienna | collected 2014-11-15 ...
CTGTTCATTGTCGCGCTGTCCCTTTCGGAAAGCGAGTGCAAAGTTATACCCTTTTCCCTCCACCTCCAAATTTTTAGCCCATTTTTAACATACATTCACCAATTTACCCCGATCATCCCCATTTTCCACTCTTTCGTTTACATATTTTTACATATTCCAGGGAACTATTATTGATGGCTAGGTGTTGTCTCCTTCTTTTCGGACTCCATTTAAAAGCCTGTAATATTCCTCATCATTATTAATAAGCTCCATCGCTTTAAGGAAAACCGGATTCATTCCATTTGAAACCTGAAAATAGTATGCATCATCGTAAAGATCACGCAGCAAAAGGCCCTTTACAATAGTCTTAATCATAGGCAACGACCGTTCGAGCCCTGCACTATCCAGCATTACACTATCTTTCATTCCACGTTCCACCAAGCCTGACACCATTTCAGGCGACATTTCAAACCCTTTAATGAACTTATCGGTGTTACGGTATTTTTTCTTGAGCGCATTCCGGTTCTTATCCATATAAGAGATCACATACTGGTTAATCACACCCTTTGCCACCAAGTCCCTATAATAATCGGAATACATGGTAGTGTCTATAGGCACAAATCGGTCGGGCATTATACCTCCACCGCCATATACGGTGCGCTTACTTCGCAATGTGGTATAGCGTAACGAATCCGGAAGGTGCACACTGTCTGCATTTGACAACTCCCCGGAATTAAAACGGTTCAATATATCCAGGTCATATTCCTTTCTGTCGCCAGACGTATATGGCTTCTGTATGCAGCGTCCGGACGGGGTATAATAACGTGCCGTGGTCAAACGTATCATCGATCCGTCAGGCAAAAGGAACGGACGCTGCACAAGACCCTTTCCAAAAGTACGGCGGCCGACAACTAGCCCACGGTCATTATCCTGCAACGCACCGGCAAGAATCTCACTCGCAGATGCGGAATACTGGTTCACAAGCACCACTACCTTGCCGTCATCAAACATCCCGTCAGCGGTGGCATAATAGTCGGCCGGCGGCATCTTCTGCCCACGGGTATATACAATCATATCTCCCTTACGAAGGAACATTCCGGCAATCTCATATGCCGATCCGAGATACCCGCCCCCATTGTCTTCCAAGTCAAGGATAAGGTCAACCATGCCCTTTGATTTCAACTTGGCAATGGCCTGCGCAACCTCTTTAGCCGTGTCCTCGGCAAAACGGGCTATACGAATGTATCCTGTCTTGCCATCCACCATATACGATGCATCCACGCTATACAACGGTATATCGTCACGCGTCACCTTGAAATCGATCTGCCTGACACCACGCTGCACCTTCAGATTGACCTTAGACCCTTTCGGACCGCGCAACACTGGCGTAATCTCATTGCGTCCGCGGCCTACGCCCGACAAAATGGTGTCATCAGCACTAACTATACGGTCTCCTGGAAGCATACCCACCTTCTCTGACGGCCCACCAGCAATGGTGGATATCACATAGACACTATCATTCACCATATTGAACGATATGCCAATCCCGCTGAACTTGCCTTCCAACGGCGTAGTCAGCTCCTTCGTCTCGTCCGGATTGGTATATGTAGAATGGGGGTCTAGGTCCTTCAGCATCGCCACAATGGCATCTGTAACCAGTTTACCGTTATCCACATCATCAACATAATACATTGATATGATCTTTTGCGCATGGCTGAGTTTGCTGTTTGCCTCTTTTGCCGAAACCACTTCCGCCGATACATACCCAGGCAAAGCCATCAACATCAATAACGGCAACAATATTTTTTTCATAGTCATATATATGGTTCTTTAATAATGAATGTGTCAGGCGCTGAATACAGTGGCCTGACACATTTTAATTTTATCTATATACGAGATTGCCTTCAACACGGCCTACATGACGCCACGTTCACGCAACCGGCACTGCCAGTTCCAGGCAGAACGCATCGTGTCCTCAATCGGGGTGTCAGCCTTCCATCCAAGCACCTCATTTGCATACGCAGGATTAGCCCACACCTTTTCAATATCTCCTGCACGACGTCCGACAATCTTATGTGGCACTTTGACTCCTGTGGCACGTTCAAAAGCGGATATAAGCTCCAGCACTGACAGCCCCACACCTGTACCGAGGTTGAAAATCTCAATTTTAGACTCGCTGCGGTCCTCAAGCATACGCTTCACTGCTATGACATGAGCCTTGGCCAGGTCGACAACATTGATGTAGTCACGGATACAAGACCCGTCGGGAGTATCATAGTCGTCACCGAACACACTGAGTTCTTTCCGGATGCCTATGGCTGTCTGTGTAAGGTATGGAATCAGGTTCTGCGGCACACCATTGGGAAGCTCACCGATCTCTGCTGAAGGATGTGCGCCCACCGGGTTGAAATAACGCAGTATCACACTCTTGAAATCCGCACCGGCATTGATTGTGTCCGTTATGATTTCCTCTGAAATCTGCTTGGTATTGCCATAAGGCGATGTCGCCTTCTTGATAGGCGCAGCTTCGGTAACAGGATTCTCGTCTGGTTCGCCATATACAGTGCAGGATGAAGAGAACACTATCCCCTTGACACCAAATTCGCCCATGACGTCAAGGAGATTGAGCAGCGTGCCAAGGTTATTGCGGTAATACAGCACCGGCTTTTCCATTGATTCGCCTACGGCCTTGGACGCAGCGAAGTTTATTATGCCGGATATGCCAGGATAGTCATTAAAGAGCTTGCGTAGCGCCGAAATATCTGTACAGTCCGCTTCTACAAACGCCGGACGCACACCCGATATACGTTCAATACCGTCAAGCACATCTACATTACTATTAGAAAGATTATCTATTATAACCACATCGTATCCGGCATTCTGCAGTTCAACAACTGTATGTGACCCGATATAGCCAGTTCCGCCAGTCACTAGAATTCGTTCTTTTTTCATATAAATGGAATATTTGCCTATTGTTACTTAATGCGAGGCAAAGTTAATGAAATTTGTGGACAATGATACAAATCAACGCTTTAAAAATACATAAATGGATATATTGACAGTTTTTTGGACAAAAGCACGGAAAACCTGGCCTTTTTGTTGTTACTTAACATATGCGCACACCGTGTTTGTGAGCTTTTTTCGTAATTTTGCAGATTAAATGCTTTAAACAAAACTGATAAATGGCATCAGCACCAAACTTCATAAACAGAATACCGCCTGTAACCCGCACACTTATAATAATAAATGTGATAATCTGGGCATTCACGGCCATATTTCCGGCAAAGATGAATACGCTTGTCGACTTCGGGGCATTGCATTATTTCACCTCACCCGGATTCAACCCGGCCCAACTGCTGACCTACATGTTTATACATGGAGGATTCACGCACCTGTTCTTTAACATGTTTGCACTGTACGTATTTGGGTCAGCGCTTGAATATACATTCGGAGACAAACGATTCCTCTTCTATTATATAAGCTGTGGCATCGGTGCTGCACTGATACAGGAAGGCATATTCGCCATACGCATACACTCATTGGCGTCATATATCGACCCACAATCCTACCAATTCATAATCTCCGACGGATGGAAGGCCATCAGCCAGGGCATGAACTATGCCGATCCGCAATTCGCTCAGATCAACATACTTGTAAACGGCCCTACGGTAGGCGCATCAGGCGCTATATATGGAGTGCTGGCCGCTTTTGCCATGATATATCCCAACAGGCCTCTGTATATCATGTTCATACCAGTACCGGTAAAGGCAAAATGGGTAGTACTAGGGTACGCACTCCTGGAATTTTCTCTCGGCTTCGGCCAGGTAAATGACAATGTCGCCCATTTCGCCCACCTTGGAGGCATGATTGTAGGGGCTGCTATAGTATTCATATGGAAAAGGAAAGGAATTGTACATGGCGATTTCTACTGATAAAATAAGGGCACGCTGGACGGCGTCAAACATCATCACCCGCCTAATAACAGTAAATGTCCTGCTGTTCATTATCATAAGGCTAGGAGACATAATATGCAACTTCGCAAGTGCTGACCAGGCATGGTGGCTACAGATATGGGCAATGCCTTCAGACATGGCCAATCTGGCAATACGCCCATGGACACCAATACTGTACATGTTCGCCCAGTTCGATGTCCTCCATCTGCTTTTCAACATGCTTTGGCTGTATGGATTCGGCACGATAATGCTCCAGATGTCCACCCCACGCCAGGTATTCGGACTGTATATTTACGGCGGACTGGGCGGGGCGGCGGCATTCCTTGCAGGAATGACATTGACGGGGCTTGATCCGGCGCCACTCATCGGATCATCGGCATCTGTGATGTGTATCGTAGCAGCCATAGCCACAACTGCCCCACAAATGCCTGTGAGGATGTTTATAATAGGTGAAGTCAAAATCCTCTGGGTGGCAATAGCTGCACTGCTGCTATTCACCGTATGCGGAGACCCCTCCAACACCGGAGGCCAGCTTGCCCACATCGGCGGCGCTGCCACCGGATTCATTTACGGACTGCTGCTACGCCGCGGGCACGACATCACCGCACCCTTCAACCATGCGGCCGACTGGGTTGTGACGCGTATACGCCACCCTTTTAGAGGAAGCAGGCCAGCCTTTCCTAAAGTAAAACCCTTCAAGGGACAACGCCGCAAAGCCTCTTCCGACACACAAAAAGAACAGCCCCCCAAAAAAAGCACTTCAATATCACGCGAAGACCAGGATGAACTGGACTCAATACTGGACAAGATAAAGCTATCAGGATATACAGCCTTAAGCGCTGAGGAAAAACGCAGGCTGTTTGAAGTAAGCCAACGTATAAAATAGCGTCATCAAGACACAATGCAGGAAACAGGAAACAGCACAACATACGGACACCCCACCCCTCAGCCACGCGGCAAGTTGCGCAAGCTGCTCACCGTCCTGTTGGTGGCCATAAACATCGCCATCGCAGGCATGACAGTCCTGGCCTCATATGGCGGTATGGCCAATCCTGACATCACTGTCATCCCTGCAATGGCCGCCATGACTCTTCCGATATGGCTTGCCGCCACAATAGCAATAACAATAGCCGACCTGATATCCGTCCGAAGGCTCACCCTGATCCCCATAGCCACACTGGTCATATGCGCCGCACCGATATGGGACTACTGCCCGCTCAACATATTCAAGAGCCATCCCCCAACCCCGGGACAGGACGGCATGCTAACCCTGCTCACATATAACGTATACAACTTCAATGCCCACAACGGTGTATATCCCGACTCAACAAATGCCTCAGCATCATTCATCATCGGAAGCGGCGCCGACATAGTGGCAATACAGGAGGCATACCATGTAAACCACGACATGCGCATATGTTTCACCCCAGAGCAAGCCGATTCCATCGCACAGATATACCCTTACAGGATATCCGACAGCAATGCCATGACCTTGCTATCAAAATATCCGGCAACAGAGCTGGACCTGTCAGGCTCACTGGACAAATATGACCAGATCGCAGCGTACGACATCGATGTCAACGGCATGCCGCTACGGCTGTACAACGTCCACATGCAGTCCTTCCAGCTAAACCAGGACGACAAAAATCTATACAGCGGTATAACAAGACTCAACGGCAACGAGACATACCAGGAAGTGAAGCAACAGCTTCTAGGCAAGTTCGCAAAGGCTTACAAGGAGCGGGCCGTACAGGCCAGGGCACTGTTGGCTTACATGGAAAGCAATCCGGCCGAAAATGTGATAGTCTGCGGCGACTTCAACGACATCCCCGACAGCTACTCGATGAGGACAATATGCCGCGACGGGCTGAAGCAGGTATACCCGCGCGTAGGCATAGGGCCGATGATAACCTACAACAGCGACCGCTTCCTTTTCCGCATAGACCACATATTATATAAAGGCGACATAGAACCATGCGCGATGACACGCGGCTCACTACGCTCAAGCGACCATTTTCCATTGCTTGCCACATTTAAGGCCGGCAAATAAGACAAAAAATACAATTTTATAAATAACCAACCATTACACCAACATGAAACATCCGATTTTTGCACTCGCAGCCGCAACCTGCCTGATAGGTTCGCAGGCCAGCGCGGGAAACAGTGGCGGATGTATCCAAAAAGAAGGATGCACCCAGAACTGCTGCGACAACCCGCTGTTGAAACCCTATTCTACAATCTACGAGATCCCGCCGTTCGAGTCTATAAAAGCATCGCACTACATGCCGGCCATACACCGCGGCATAGAGCTGCACAAAGCAGAAATAGAAAAGATCGCGACAAACCCGCAGAAGCCCACATTCGACAACACAATACTTGCCCTTGAAGAATCAGGGCAGGACCTCGACCGCGCCATGCGCCTGCTCTCATCGCTGAGCGAATCCAATTCCAACGATGAGATCGTAGCCGTGACCGAGGAGGCATATCCGCTCTACTCCCTCCATTCCGATGGCATCGCCATGGACGGCCGCCTGTTCAAACGCATAAAATACATCTACGACAACAAGGAGAGCATGAAGCTTGACGGCCCGCAGACACGCGCCGTCGAAGAGCTTTACAAACAGTTCACCCGCAGCGGCGCACTCCTGTCACAAGCCGACAAGGACAAGCTCAAAGCGATCAACACCACCCTTACCGACCTGTATCTGAAATTCAACAAGAACCTTCTCACAGCCACAAACGCATTTGAAATCATTGTTGACAACGAATCCGACATGGCAGGACTCCCAGCCTCATCAATAGCCCAGGCCGCCGATGAGGCAAAGGCTCGCGGACACGAAGGGAAATGGGTATTCACCCTCCATGCCCCCAGCCGGTTGCCACTCTTACAATATGCCGACAACCGCGACCTGCGCCGACGCATGTACCAAGGATACACCACACTGGCAACATCCGGCGAATACGACAACCGTCCGATAATAAACCAGATACTTAAGGCTCGCGCCAAGAAGGCCGCCCTGCTTGGCTTCCCGTCATACGCAGCCTACATGACCGACAACGTCATGGCCAAGACTGTCGACAATGCCGAAAACCTCCTCATGCAGATATGGCGGCCGGCCGTAAAACGCGTCCACGAGGAAGTAGCCGAGATGCAGTCACTCGCCGACCGCGAGAATGCCGGAATAACCATCGAGCCTTGGGACTACTACTATTATGCCGAAAAAGTGCGCCGCGACAAATACGCTCTCGATGAAGACGAAGTACGCGCATATTTCGCACTCGACAACGTACGCGACGGTATCTTCAAGATGGCCAAGACCCTGTACGGCGTTAACTTCACCGAAATGCCCGACGCTCCGAAATATTACCCTGAAGTGACCGTCTATGACGTCACCGACAACGACGGCGCGCACGTAGCCGTGTTCATGACCGACTACTTCCCGCGCGCGTCAAAGCGCCAGGGGGCATGGATGGAAGAGCTCAAAGGCTCATACATCAGTGAGGACGGCACATCGTCAAGGCCTATCGTATACAACGTAGGCAACTTTTCCCGCCCTACAGCCGACGCACCGGCACTGCTTACCATGGATGAGGTGGAAACAATGTTCCACGAATTCGGACATGGCCTCCACGGAATGCTCTCACGCGCCAAATACCGCAGCCAGAGCGGCGCCAACGTCGACCGCGACTTTGTAGAACTGCCATCGCAGATACACGAGCATTGGGCCATGGAGCCTGAACTCCTCAAACAGTACGCACGCCACTACAAGACCGGCGAAGTGATACCCGATTCTCTTATCCGCAAACTCCAGGCCGCCGCGACACACAACCAAGGATTCACCACAACCGAACTCGCAGGCGCGGCATTGCTCGACCTTCAGTGGGGCAAGGTTAACCCTGACGGCGACATTGATGTAGATGCGTTTGAAAAGCAGGTGGCCGACAAACTGCAAATGCCGTCGCAGGTACAGTTCCGCTACCGCTCACCCTACTTTAAGCATGTGTTCGGCAGCGACGGATATGCATCCGGCTACTACACATACCTGTGGGCCGAAGTACTCGATGCCGACGGATTTGAACTGTTCAAGGAAAAAGGAATTTTCGATCCGGCCACCGCACAGGCCTTCAAGGAAAACATACTTGAAAAGGGAGGCAGCGAAGACCCGATGGAACTGTTCGTAAAATTTCGCGGACACGAACCGAGCGTCGACGCCCTCCTGCGCAACCGCGGACTGATCGAACCTGAAAAGACCCAGAAGCTGCCCGAGCAGAAAGGAAAATAATACACTTTCGTCAAGATACTAATTAGGGCCGGACACCATAAAATTGTCCGGCCCTAATTGTATAGATAATGCCACGGTGACTAATACCCTTTCCTGTATTTCCCCTCATCCGCATCGTCCATGATGCTTATATACGAGCCATACCGCGATGCCGAAATCCTGTTTTCTCCGACAGCCTCAAGCACAGCGCATCCCGGTTCGTGCGTATGCGTGCAGTCACCGAACCGGCAGTTGGCCGACTCCCTGAAAATTTCCGGGAAGAAATGGCCGACCTCATGGCGGTCAAAATCAATCGTCCCGAACCCGCGCACGCCTGGCGTGTCAATCACAGCCCCGGCATCACGTCCTCCAGGCAGAAAAAACATTTCTGAAAAAGTCGTGGTATGCATACCGGCATCATGAGTATGGGATATCTCGGCCGTACGCAGGTCAAGGCCCGGGATAAGGTCATTTATCAACGTCGACTTGCCCACACCCGAATTGCCGGAAAAAAGCGTTATCCGCCCTCCCATCATCTCCCTGACGGCATCAATCCCCGCCCCGGTCTTCGCCGACACATGCAGCACATCATATCCGATCGACCGGTACAGGTATGAGAAAGCATCAAGCAATTCAATGTCCTCACAGTCCGTAAGCAAATCCACCTTATTTATAAGCAACACAGCCTTCACCCGGTAGGCCTCGGCCGTAGCCAGGAAACGGTCCACAAACATGGTGGCGGTCGTAGGATGCGCAAGCGTCATCACCAACACGGCCTGGTCTATATTGGCCGCTATGATATGCGACTCCTTGGAAAGGTTGCTGGCACGGCGTATTATGTAATTATCCCGCGGAGAAATCGCGACAATATAATACACACCGTCAGGGCTAGGCACATCACCGACCGTCACCCGGTCACCGACAGCCACAGGATTGGTAGTCCTTATGCCCTTAAGCCTGAACTTGCCCTTTATACGGCACGGCAACTGCTCACCCTCAGGCGTAAGCACCACATAATGGCTTCCTGTATTTCGGATTACTAGCCCCTGCATACCTTATAATATATTGGATACATTTTGGAAATCATGATGTAAAAGTAGCAAATTATGCCCATTATGTCCATAATGGCGGGATATTTAACATTTTTATGCTAAAAGTTTTAATTCTTAAACACACAAAACGGGCTTGTAGTTGTTATTAATATTAACTTTGTGCGCTTCAGCTCAAGCAAAAAGCGGCACATATCCGTTATTGCTTGATGCTTAGCTTCGTATAAACTGATTCTTAGACGTCACGTTATGAAATTAATGTCTTCTGGTCAAAAAGACCACAAAAAATCGATATCAAAGAAAAAAGCCATCGCATGGACTGTTGCCATTGCCGCCGTGGCCGCCATTGCGGTTGTGACGGTGATACTCATGCGCCCACGCCATCAGGCTGAGCAAGTCCCTACTGTCGAAACCGAGCCGGTTGCCTGCACCGACATAAATATATACGGGGAATATGTAGGACGCATACGCGCACAGCAGTTTGTCGAAGTGCGCGCACGTGTCGAAGGCTACCTTGAAAAAATGCTTTTTGAGGAAGGCACATACATAAAGAAAGGACAGACACTGTTCGTCATCGACCCCACAGTATACCAGGCACACGTACAGCGCGCCAGGGCACAGCTCAACAAGGCGCGGGCACAGGCACAGAAAGCCGAACGCGACCTTAACCGAATCCGCCCGCTGTACGAACAGAACGCCGCTTCACAGCTCGACCTCGACAACGCCATTGCCGCCTACGAAAGCACAACCGCCGAAGTGGTGGTGTGTGAAGCCGACCTTACTCAGGCAGAACTCACACTGGGCTACACCTCCGTACGTTCCCCGATATCAGGATATATATCAGAACGCAACGCCGACATCGGCACACTCGTTGGTCCGTCATCAGGCAAGTCTTTGCTGGCCACAGTGGTAAAAAGCGACACCGTAAGGGTCGACTTCTCAATGACGGCACTCGACTACCTCCGCGGCAAGTCGCGCAACGTCAACCTGGGACAGCACCGCGACTCGACACACAAATGGGACGCATACGTCACCGTGACACTAGCCGACGGCACCACATACCCACACCGCGGGCTGGTAGACTTCGCCGACCCGCAGGTCGACCCCAAGACCGGCACATTCTCCGTACGTGCCGAAATGCCGAACCCCGACCGCAGCCTTCTACCCGGTGAATTTACAAAGGTAAAGGTCCTCCTCGATGTCCGTGAAGACGCCATCGAAGTGCCAACAAAGGCCCTGGTTATCGAAAAGGGAGGAGCTTTCATCTTCGTAGTGCGCCACGACAGCATAGTGGAAAAACGGTTCATTGAGACAGGCCCGGAGGTTGGCAACTACACCATCGTAGAACGCGGACTGGCAAAGGGTGAGAACATAGTGGTCGAAGGATACCACAAGCTCACCCACGGCATGAAAGTGAACCCAATCGCCGCAACAAAACAGACCGAAGAAGATGAAGAATAACTTTTTCCTTTCCCATCCCGTACTCTCCATTGTCCTGTCGATTGTGATATTCATCATCGGCGGCATAGGGCTTACCCTGCTGCCCGTCGACCAGTACCCGGCCATCGTGCCGCCGGTAGTACGAATATCGGCCTCATATCCCGGTGCTGATGCCCAGACTGTCACCCAGGCCGTGGCCACCCCCATCGAGCAGGAATTAAACGGCACGCCGGGCATGATCTACATGTCGTCGTCAAGTTCAAACTCGGGTGCATTCTCCGCCCTGGTCACATTCGACATCGACACCGATCCCGAACTGGCGGCCGTCGACATACAGAACCGTGTAAAGCGCGCCGAGTCGCGCCTGCCGGCCGAAGTTGTCCAGAACGGCATCTCTGTAGAGAAAGAGACCGCCAACAAGCTCATGACAATAACCCTCCTGTCAAACGACCCCAAGTTCGACGAGATATACCTCTCCAACTACGCCACCCTCAATGTACTCGACCTGCTGAGGCGCATCCCGGGTGTAGGACGCGTCAGCAACGTTGGCAGCCGCTATTATGCCATGCAGATATGGGTGGCGCCCGACAAGCTGGCCGACATGGGGCTGACGGTCAAGGACCTCCAGAACGCCCTTAAGGACCAGAACCGCGAGTCTGCAGCCGGAGTCCTCGGACAAGCCCCCATCAATGATGTCGACGTGACAGTCCCCATAGTGGCCCGCGGACGCCTCTCTTCCGTAAAGGAGTTTGAGGATATCGTGGTACGCGCCAACCCCGACGGCTCGATAATACGCATGAAGGACGTCGCACGCGTATCCCTGGAGGCATCGAGCTACTCCACAGAGAGCGGCATCAACGGAGGCAACGCCGCCGTGCTCAACATCAACATGCTCCCGGGCGCCAATGCCATCGAGGTCGCCGACAACGTAAAGGCGGCCATGGGCGAAATAGCCAAGAACTTCCCCGAAGGCATATCCTATGAGATTCCCTTCGACATGACAACATACATCTCCGAATCGATCCACCACGTATACCAGGCATTCTTCGAGGCCCTGCTGCTGGTGATAGTGGTAGTGTTCCTGTCCCTTCAGAACTGGCGCGCCACACTCATCCCCGTCATTGCCGTACCCATCTCGCTGGTAGGCACATTCGGAGTGATGCTCATATTCGGGTTCTCCCTCAACATGCTCACCCTGCTTGGCCTCATCCTGGCCATCGGCATCGTGGTCGACGACGCCATCGTGGTGGTGGAAAACGTCGACCGCATCATGAACACCGAAGGCCTCCCGCCGCAACAGGCCACACGAAAAGCCATGAGCGGGCTCAGCGGGGCACTGATTGCAATGTCGCTGGTGCTCTGCGCCGTATTCGTCCCCGTAAGCTTCCTTCCGGGCATCACGGGACAGCTCTACCGCCAGTTCACCATCACCATCGCCGTATCAGTGCTCATATCCACCGTTGTGGCGCTGTCCCTGTCGCCCGTTATGTGCGCCAAGCTCCTGCGCCCCGCCTCCGGCAACAAAAAGCCACGCATATTCCGCCGCATCAACCTGTGGCTCAACCGTGGCAACAAAATATACGGAAAGGCCATAGCCGCGGCGCTCTCAAGGCCAAAACGTATGTATGTGGCATTCGGGCTCGTCATCGTGTTCATCTGGTTCATGAACCGCGTCACCCCGCAAAGCTTCATGTCGCAGGAAGACCAGGGGTACTTCACAGTCGAGCTTGAACTACCCGAAGGCGCTACCATCGAACGCACGCGCCAGGTCACCGAACGCGCCATGGCCTATCTGCTCTCCGACCCCGATGTCGAACATGTGTTAAACGTCAACGGATCATCCCCGCGTGTAGGCACAAACCAGGCCCACAGCGCGCTCACAGTCATCCTAAAGCCGTGGAACGAACGCGCCACCGCCGACATCGGCGAGATACGCGAACGCATCCGCAAGGAACTGTCGTCCTATCCCGAAAGCAATGTATACATCTTTACCCCCGCCATCATACCCGGACTCGGCACATCCGGAGGCTTCGAGATGGTGCTTGAGGCCCGCGGCGACGCATCGTACGAAGACCTGCAGAACGCCGTGGACACCCTTAAGAAATATGCCCCTATGGTAAAGGCCGTCACAGACCTCTCCACATCAATGCAGGCCGACATACCGCAGCTCTACTTCGATGTCGACCGCGACCGCGCAAAAATGCAGGGAATACCCGTCAGCGACATTTTCTCAACGATGAAAGCGTTCACCGGCTCGATATACGTCAACGACTTCAACCTGTTCAACCGCATATACCGCGTATACATACAGGCGGAAGCACCCTACCGCATCAGCCGCGACAACCTGAACCTCTTCTTTGTCCGTAGCGCAGACGGGGCAATGGTGCCGATATCATCGCTCGGCACATCACAATACACCACCGGCCCTGGCACAATACAGCGCTTCAACATGTTCAACTCCGCAACCGTATCAGGCGAGGCCGCCCACGGCTACAGTGTCGGCGAGGCCATGTCAGGGCTGGAAAAGATTGTCCGCCAGCACCTGCCTGAGAATATAGGGGTGGAATGGAGCGGACTCTCATACCAGCAGAAGCACGAATCCGGCAACACAGGGCTGGTCCTCGGGCTGGCATTCCTGTTCGTATTCCTCTTCCTTGCCGCCCAATACGAAAGCTGGACAGTACCGCTGGCCGTCATCCTGTCACTTCCTGTCGCCGGGGTAGGCGCATATCTGGGCATATGGATTTGCGGCCTTGAGAACAACATTTACTTCCAGATCGGGCTTGTGATGCTCGTCGGGCTTGTGGCCAAGAACGCCATCCTCATCGTTGAGTTCGCCAAGGAAGAGGTCGACAAGGGCGTCGATGCCGTACATGCCGCCCTCACGGCCGCACGCCTGCGTTTCCGGCCCATCGTGATGACATCACTTGCCTTCATGCTCGGACTAGTGCCGCTCCTCATATCCTCTGGTCCGGGGTCAGCTGCACGCCGCGACATCGGCACAGGCGTATTCTTCGGCATGCTCATAGCCATAACCGTAGGTATCGTCTTCGTCCCGTTCTTCTTTGTAATGATCGACCGCGCAAAGCACCGCCTGCGCGCCCGCAAGGCCGCCAGCCACAAAAAATAGACACATATGAAACATAAAGCATACCTTTATATCATTCCCGCCCTGCTCACACTGTGCGCCGCAATGGCCACAGGATGCTCAGGGGTGAAGGGCCTTAAAGCCCCCGACCTCGACATGCCCGCCACAGTAGTGGCAGGAAGCACCGACTCGCTCACAGTGGCCGATGTAGCTTGGTGGCAATTCTACACCGACTCCACACTGTGCAACATCATCGAGCGCACACTTGAAAACAACCGCGACCTCCTGCGTGCCGCCGCCCGCATCGAAGAGATGAGGCAGCTATGGGGCGTCAGCAAAGCCAACATGCTACCCGAACTGTCAGCCACCGTAGGGGCCGACTATGAGACAAACGACTACTATAAAAAAAGCTACACCACCGATCCCGAATACGACCTTAAAGTCACCCTGGGATGGGAACTGAACCTATGGGGCGCGATGACATGGGCCAAACGCCAGGGCGCAGCCAGCTACAAGGCTTCTGTCGAAGACTGGCGCGCAATGCGCATGACCCTTGTCGCAGAAGTGGCCTCGGCCTACTTCCGGCTCATTGCACTCGACAACGAGCTTGCCATCGTCCGGCGCACGCTCATCACCCGCCAGGAAGGGGTCGAGCAGGCACGTATACGCTTTGAGGGAGGCCTTACATCCGAGACCGTATACCAGCAGGCAAAAGTGGAATACGCCTCAACCGCATCGCTCGTCCCCAACCTGGAACGCCAGATAGCGGTGGCGCGAAACGCCATCACCCTGCTCATGGGTGAATACCCCACCGACAAGCTCAACCGCGGATACCTCCACCTCGATGCCGCAATGCCGCAGCACCTCCCGGCAGGACTCTCATCCACCCTACTGCAGCGCCGGCCTGACCTCCGTGCTGGCGAGCAGCGCCTGGCAGCCGCCATGGCCAATGTCGGGCTGACATATGCAGACCGTTTCCCTAGGCTGAGGATTGCCGTGACAGGAGGATTTGAAAACGACGAGCTGTCCGGTCTGCTCCAGTCGCCGTTCTCCTACACCGTAGGCTCTATCGCCGGATCTATATTCGACTTCGGACGCAAAAAACGCAAATACCAGGCATCGGTAGCCGCATACGACCAGGCCCGCCTGGCATACGAGCAAAGCGTGCTTACAGCGTTCCAGGAAGTCAACGATGCCATCGTCACCTACCGCCGCGTGCAGGAGACCGCCGTACTGAAGACCAACCTTCGCGACGCGGCACGCAAATATGTCGACCTTGCGCACCTCCAGTACCGGTCCGGCACTCTCAACTACATTGACGTCCTCGATGCGCAGCGCCGCTATTTTGAAGCACAGATAGGTGTGAGCAACGCCGTACGCGATGAATACCTCGCATTGGTAAACCTCTACAAGGCCCTCGGAGGCGGATGGAGGGTGAAGACATCCGATAGCCAAACCAAATAAATTGGCTTTGCTCTCGACTTATCCGTATATTTGACTTCATCCGATATACTCACGCTCGGCAAAACCAAATAAATTTGGTTTGCTCTCGACTTATCCGTATATTTGCCGTATAATCATGTGTATATGGACTCCCTCGACAAAAAATACTACAAGATACGCGAAGTGTCCGAGATTATCGGCGTGCCTCCATCCACCCTACGGTTCTGGGAAAAGCAGTTCCCGTCAATATCCCCTAAGCGCAACAGCGGGCGTACACGCTACTATACCCCTGGCGACATAGAAAGGATACAGATGATCCATTACCTCCTTAAGGACAAAGGCCTTAAGATAGAAGCCGCACAGGAAGTCCTGGCAAAAAATCCACATGGGGTATCGAAGCGGGCAAAAGTGCTGGAACGCCTGCGCCTGGTGCGCGACGAGTTGCAGTCGATGCTTGATGCCATCGATGACAGGCGGCGGAGACATGGCCGGCCATAACATCACCGGGGCTTGGGGCGAACAGGTGGCCCACGACCATCTTGTAGCTAAAGGATACGCCATCCACGGACGCAACTGGCGTTCGGGACACTACGAAATAGACATAATAGCAATAAAAGGCAACCGGATAATATTTGTCGAAGTGAAGACACGCAGCCGGCATTTCACCGACCCTGCCGAAGCTGTAGACCGGCGCAAGATGATGCGCCTGGCAAGGGCCGCCGACTCATATATACAGGCATACGACATCCCACATCACTGGCAGTTCGACATCATAACCGTAATAGGCGTCCCCGGAAACTGCCAGATCGAGCACATACCCGATGCGTTCATCCCGCCGCTCACATCCACACACTGACGGAAAACAGAAAAAAACATAAAAATTTTTCGGTGCGAAAAACACCATTCAACCCATAGGGTATCAAATAGTTACAACCGCAAAAACGCACTAAGTGCAAAAAGTTAAAATCCCTTAAACGGGATTTAACACGTTATACCCCTACATCCCCATATTAACTTTGCTGCACAAAACCACACAACACACACAATTCTTACACACATGAAGACTACATCAATCGAAATCACGGCCGACATCCTGTCTGCCCTTGCAGCAAACCCCAATGACACACGCCTGGCAGCTGCCGTATGCGCAGCACTTGTAAAAGCCGCCGCAATCCTTGACGGCGCGCCGGCAACACCTGACACCTCCGCAGACCCCGACCCCGATGAAATAGTCAGGTGCGCCCAAAAAAGGCACGAACGCCGCAAGGCAGCAGCGGAAAAACGCGCCATCAGACGCCGCGAACGCGACAGCCGACTGAAAAAATTCCTCAAAAAAGGCATCCCGGACACCCGCCTTACCGACCTTAAAGCAGCCGGAATCCTCACCGCCACCGAACTGCGAGTCATCGAGGCAATGCTCCGTCCCACCATCCAGCTTACAAACAAGCTCACATCGCGTCAGCTCACAAACATCCTGCATCCCCGCATACGCAGGCTCAACAACGGAGACAGACCGAAAAAAGAGTCACCAAATACCCCCCCCATTTTTAACATATAGTAACCATTTTTAGCCGTTTAATCCCAAAATACAACATCGGCTTTCATATACCGATAATAAATGTTAACTTTGCGGCAGATTCATAAACCCCAGAGGGGGAAATGGGTTAACAGTCCTCCCGGAATATACCGGGCGATAAACTTAAAGGCGTTTACCGACGTGCTCTTCCGAATTCAAACTTCGCAAATTTGACACCTGACAGAAGATACGGCAATGTAAGCGCCCACGGATGAAACATTATCCTCCGCGCTTATCACTCACCATACCAGTGTGGGTGATAACTGCGCGTATACCGGATAAACGACTCAAGGCGTGGGCACACTGTACCGTCAATCCTGTCAGAAGGCAATGCGAAGGCCCGGATTCGGGATTGACAGAAGTACAGTTTCCCCACGCCATTTTAATATCTATCAACAACACTAACCGCCAAGCCAAGAGGGGAAATACGGCAAAGCACAAAACACACTATTTATTATGAAAACAGTATCCAAATTCCTTGCAATGGCGTTCATCCTGTTCTCCATGGCATTCATTGCGCCATCATGCTCTTCAGACAACGATGACGAACCATCAATTGACCAGACATTGCTGCTCGGAAAGACTTGGTTTAGTATCAATGATTACGGAGATTCTGCGAAAGTAGAATTCATGGCAAACGGCACAATGAGGATAACAACCACTGATTCTGAATCCGGCATGATAGAAACCGCAACAGGAAGATACACAATTTCAGGTAACAAGATCGTGATAACCCAGACATGGGACAACGACGACTATGGCGATACAGAAATCATAACCGGCAAAATAAAAACCCTCACCGAATCAATGCTTGTCCTGGAACTGGACGAAGACGGAGACAAATACACTCTTACTTTATATGCATACTAAAATACTTACTATTCATTCTAAAACACCCTCACACAAATGAAACCATTACATTTTATAATACCGTTCCTTGCATGCCTGACAGCCATCATCCTACCATCATGCTCATCCGACAGCGATGACAACAACACACCGGACGATGGAAATATCTACAACTCACTGATAATCGGCACTTGGGAAAACAAAGATAATTATGGTAATCATTCAATCCTTAAGTTCCGCAAGGACAAGACCATGGAATGGAATTTCCCAAATTATCCGGAAGAATCATCAGCAGGTACATATACCATCAATGATGACATCATCATCATGCAGCTAAAGTACAAAGGCGAGAATTCGTATGAAACTGAATTATACTGCATCGAATATCTTGATGAGGAGCGCTTGGAATTGTCAGACAATGAGCCCGGTTCTTCTTACGGAAGTACGACTACTTATCACCGCAAATGAAAACAATAATCAAACACATGCTCACGGCCGCCATCTTAATCATGGTGGCGGCCGCTTGCTCATCATCCGGCAATGACACGGAATGCATACAGCGCCAGCGCGACTCCATCGCCGAAGCGTTCCGCCAACAGCAAGCCGAGTATGCACGCCTCAACGGATACCTCGATGTTATCTCCAACGGCCTCGACAGCATCCTTATCGGCGAAGGAATACTGTTTCCCGAAGACGGGGACATGAACAAGGTCAGCCGCGCCGAAATGATGCGCAACATCGAACTCTACGAACAGCTCCTGGAACGCCAACGCCAGCGTATAGCAGCACTCGAAGACTCCCTGACGTCTCGCGGCGACAACCTCGGACGCCTGACACAGATAGTCAATTTCCTGAACCGCCGCTTAGATGAACAAGAAATGCAAATAAGCGGCATGCGCGCCGAACTCGCCGGAAAGAACCATAACATCCGGCAGCTAACGTCACGCGTCAACTCCCTCACAGCCGATGTCAGCTCCCTCACCGGAAAGCTCGACACTGCCAACCAGATAAACGCCATGCAACAGGAGGCCCTCAAAGTACAGGACGTGGTGATCAACGACTGCTTCGTGCGCATAGGCACAAAAGACGAGCTAAAGGATGCCGGGCTGATAGCCACAGGATTCCTGAAAAAGACCCAACTGCTGGCCACCAACTTCACCCCGTCGAAATTCACCCGTGTCGACATACGCCAATTCACACAGGTGACCCTCGATTCTCAAAAGCCCAAGATACTCACCTCCATGCCGGCCGACTCCTACCGCCTCTACCGCCGCGGCAACTCATCTGTATTGGAAATCACCGACCCTACCCGCTTCTGGAGCGTATCCAACTATCTTGTAATCCAACTTTGACACAATTCCACCAGTCATCACCACCAATTATGAAAACCCGCATCTACCACTACATCGCTTCCATCCTATTTGCCGTAATCCTATCCTCCGCAACGGCCTTCGCACAGACAGCAGCCACCGTCACCGAACATACCGTACAGCGTGGCGAATCCCTGGAATCAATCGCCAGCAAATACAACGTCACCCCACAGGCAATCCTCGATGCCAACCCAACAATAAAGACCATCTTCACTGGCATCAAGCTCACCATCCCCGCCCCAACCGCACAACCCCTGCAACAGACAGCAACCGGAATCCAGCAAACACAACAAGAAGCGGCATCTTCTGATAATGCGGCAAATGAAAACACTGCCGATGGTCCCGGATCGGAGGTTTTTTTTGAAACAGGATATGGATTCCTTGAAGGAAAATCTAATTCTACATATAAAATTGTAGCCGGATTCAATTATTACTTTACAGAACGTCTTAGAAATTTATATGCTGGTATCGGTATTGGCTATAATTCTTCATCCTATATCAGTTCCATGAGAGTAGGTCATAAGTATTACAACTCAAGTCTGGATTTACATTTCCTGACAGTCCCTGCTGAAATTGGATTTGCCTTATGTACAAAAAACAAACGATGGGGAATAACGCCATATGGCGGTTTCGATCTTAACATCGGGATTTCCGGTAAGCAAAAGGTTAACGATGAAAAGAGTAATTACAAGAAATTTGGCGGCAAATTGGCCATTGATGCAAAACTTGGCATACGCATACGTCTCGGCTATCTTAACATTGGCGGAGCATACCATTTCCCAATAAATAAAAAACAGGAAAAATACTTCGGAGATGATGCATATCCCGAAATCTCAATAGGTTGTGGATTCTAAATATGACAATATTGCCTCATACCTGATGTGCGGCACTGAAAGATACGAAAGGTACTGACTATAAAGCCCTTCATCTGGCTTGTAGGGGTGCGGAATTGACCCAGCCTTTATCTTTGGTTTCCTCCGTACCCCTACTATTTTATCAACTTATCCCCCTACAATGAAAAGACTAATCATCTACGCAATTATCCTGACAGGCATATCATTATACTCCAGCGCACAGATCGGATATCAGGTATCCCTGCTCAATAACGCCACGGGCGAGCCACGGGCGGACGAGACCGTAACTGTGGAAATAGCAATCACCGACTCAAATGGAAAGGCCATCTGCTCTGAACGCAAGTCCGCTACGACAAACGACTTCGGCGTGCTATCCCTCACCGTAGGCAACAGCTCCACTTTCACCGATGCCGACTGGAGCGCCCTGCCTTTCTTCATCTCAGCCACTGTCGACGGCACTCTGATTGGACGCAGCCAGATACTCAGCGTACCGGTAGCCGAACACGCCAATCACACAGGCAGCCTTACAGAAGAAATAGTAAAAAGGCATCCAAAACTCACTCTTTACAGCAAACACATAATACAAGGTAACACATTGATATCCTACGAGACTAGATACGATGACGGTATCTATCATGAGATAAAATACTACCATTATTTCCCTGAAATTGACAAATTCATAGAACTTGACGAATATCATGGCGACTTCCTATAACCCCAATATTACAATGAAACGGTACGCACTATCACTGCTGACTATCCTACCGGCATACCTTGCAACATATGCCCACCAGTCCCTTATCGTCCACCTCTACGGTGGTACGGAAGTAACATTCAATCTTGAAGATAAACCGGTAATATCGTTCGACAACGGCTCACTGACTGTCGGCGGCCGGAATTTCGCGTTGTCCGATGTAAGCAAATACACATTCAGCCAGTCATCCGGAATCGAAGGCATCGATGCCGGTGCAGCCATAATGATCGACAGCTACGGAAACATCATAATTCCCGGAAACACCGACGCCGGAAATGTGGCGGTTTACGACATGAACGGCCACACAATGTCAGTCAATCCCGTGACAACCGCATCAGGGACAGTGTCAGTCAGCCTGGCCCACCTCGCCGATGGATACTACCTGATAAAAATAGGGCATGAAACCTTGAAAATACACAAAAGATGAGACACACCATAATATCTATAGCCACACTGTGTGCAACGGCGGTATCGGCATATCCTGCCGCAGATATCACGCCACAGCAGGTGCTTGTGTTCCGCAACACAGGCGAAATCAACCTGTTCTATTCCGATGAGATTAAATCCATCGAGACCGTGTTCGCCGATGCCGAAGGCAACCTTACCGATGAGGCCACCGGGCAACGGTTCGTGTTCGAGGACCACAGCACATACATACCCATATCCGAAATCGATAGCGTGGCAATAGGCCCACGCAACATAATAGACCCAAAGAAAGGCGTACGCCGGCTCACGGACCAGGAAGTTGCCTTAATGGAAAGCTTCAACGGCGAATCCATACGTTACAAGGCCGGCACTCCTATCTCGTCCATCCCATCCACCGGTGAACGTATCTACTACGATGAATTCACCACTGTATTCCCGTATGGGCTATGTGCCGAAGTGGTGTCCCTGACATCGTCAGGCAGCCGCCCGGTGCTCAATGTAAAGGAACTTGCGCCCGATGAACTTTTCAACGGGTACTTCCACGCCGGAGAGGACGCATCCGCCCGCAAAAAGGCACTGGATTTAGGATTTTACTATAACCCTGAAGGCAGCCTCCCCGAAATAGAAATAGACGGCATAAAAATCAACGGAAAGATCAGCTGTAAGCTAGGTATAGGCCTCGAGAACGGCGTTGCAAATCCCCTCACAGGATACTACCATGGCATATTCAAGATACATATCACACCCAAGCTTGAAATATCAGCCACATCCGATGACAGCAACGAATACTCTAACGAAAGCAAAAGCCTGCTGAACATCCCGATAAAATTCCTCGGCGGTACCATACAGGTTGCCCTAGATGTGAGAAGCTTCCTTGATGTCGCTGCCGAACTGGGAATAAAATATGAATTTACCGACGACTTATTTATATCCGTAGAATGGACGCGCCGTAACGGCAAAGACTCATTCGGCCAACCGGTATTCTCTCGTCTCCGTGGCGACTTAAGCTCATCGCTTGAGGCCCACCTCAACGGCACCATATTCTTCGGGCCAAAAATCGATCTGTCAATAGGCGTTCTGTTCGACCGCATCGGTGCAGGCATCGAATTAAAGGCTGGCCCGAAAATGGATGCCGAATTCAGCATGGGCGTACTACAGGAACTGTCTGAGGAATACTCGCAGGATGCCTATGCCAAAGCAAAAATCGAAATGGCGCTGCATGGCGACATATCAACATACTACTACAACCACAAATACTTCATTTTTGGCGACAAAGAAAAGCATCCTCTCCCATTCACAGCCAATACGGATTTCTTCAAGCGTACGCTCAACCTTTTCCCGGAATTCCACACACGTTCCACTCTGGGTAAAGAAAGCGGCAATGTCATCACCACTGATGCGCCAGCAAAAGCCGTCACCATCGCCACATATACCGAAACCCCCATCGAACAGCCCCTGGAAATCGGATTTGAACTCGCCGACGCTGAAACCGACGAGACCATCAAACAGGTATTCTCCAATGACGATGAACCTGACATTATAGAAAACGGCAATGACCGGCAGCAGACATTCAACTCTGAAATCGCCCTTAAAGACGAACTTGCCTCACTCGACACCGACAATGCCGTACCACGCCCAGTGTTCCGCTATCTCGGCAAAGTCATCAAGGCAGCCCCCACTACCATAGGCGACGACATATTCTATTCTCCTGTCATCTACACTGGTAGCCACAAAGGACGCTACATTGTCAGCGGGATGCCTATAGTCAATTCCGCATCATCCGAAACTACAACATTTATCGAAGGCAACCTAATGCCTACCGCATCCGCCAACGACAAATTCCGTAAAGGATTCACTGCCAGCCTTATCGAGACCATTGACCTTGAAACGCCACCTTCAGGCGGAGGGGCATCATCCACACTCACCGGCAACTGGAGCGGAAATCTTGCAGGCGAACAAGTAGCACTGACGTTCAGCGACAGCAGTAACGGCACATACAACGGTATCCCTTTCTCCTACCGCGTCAACACCCCATTCCGTGGCGGAGTATCCATCACCCTTTCCGACGGACGTAAGATATCATTCTATGTCGTAGGGCTGACTGCCGATACCCTTACTGTCAAATTAAGAAATTCAAAAAAGACATATACCCTTACCCGATGAAACGACTCTTCATAATAGCCACTATCGCCTCAGCATTATCGGCCAACGCCCAGATTGGATATCAGGTCTCCCTGCTCGACAACGCCACAGGCGAGCCACGGGCGGACGAGACCGTAACTGTGGAAATAGCAATCACCGACTCCAAAGGGAAAACCCTCTGTTCAGAACGCAAGTCCGCTACGACAAACGACTTCGGCGTGCTATCCCTCACCGTAGGCAACAGCTCCACTTTCACCGATGCCGACTGGAGCGCCCTACCTTTCTTCATCTCAGCAACTGTCGACGGCACTCTGATTGGACGCAGCCAGATACTCAGCGTGCCAGTGGCAGAATACGCAAAACAGACCGGCATACTCACTAAAGAAATACTTACAGGAACATGGGTACATAAAGACGATGAGACCAGAATATCCTATACATTCAATAAATTAGGAACAGGCAATGCAACAACTTCTTACGATCATGATGTGTTTATACACACATTTTCTATAAAATATGAAATAAGCGGGAATACCCTTAGTGTAATCAAAACATCAGGTGAATCTTATGGAGTCTTCAACCAGGTCTCCTTTATATATTTTCCTGATACAAACCATATGATATCTACTACAGGACATCTATTCTACAAACGATAACAATATTTATTGGATTAATTATGAGACTCTTCACAATAGCCGCCATCGCCTCAGCATTATCGGCCAACGCCCAGATTGGATATCAGGTCTCCCTGCTCG
>ERZ777306.2420-NODE-2420-length-23788-cov-23.944634_pt1 | contig 23788 bp, 29 predicted proteins | sample MGYA00374966_ERZ777306 | MGnify/ENA primary metagenome ERZ777306 (study PRJEB29329, sample SAMN06343882) | mouse gut metagenome | isolation source: Mouse cecum | place: Austria: Vienna | collected 2014-11-15 ...
ATATAGTAGAGCCTGAAATGGAATAACCTGCGAAACTCAGCAAAAAATATTCTACTCATAACTGCTACCTCCTACCAATGAAAAAAAATAACTCTCCAGATCTTCATCCTTTTCCTGCATGGAAAAAATCTCGCAGTTTTCCTTTGCCAGCTCTGCAGCAAGTTTGGATATATTTACTTTTGCATATATTTCCGCAGATGTAGCAGAAAGAATTTTATGGTCAACATTTGCAGTATGCAATATATGGGCAAGAACCTTCGTATCCGTTACTTCTGCATGGATACATTTGCGACACGCAGCCTCCAGCTCCGCCTTGCTCACTTCTTTTAATATTCTGCCACTATCGATAAACCCATAATGTGTTGCAATTTTGGCAAGTTCATCCAGGATATGGCTTGAGATTAACACCGTAATCTGTCTCTCGCGGTTCAGTCTCAGGATCAATTCACGCACTTCTACAATTCCCTGGGGATCAAGACCATTAACGGGTTCATCCAATATCAGAAAATCCGGATCTCCCACCAGCGCTATAGCAATTCCCAACCTTTGGCGCATGCCCAAAGAAAAATTTTTCACCTTTTTCTTACCGGTTTCTCCAAGCCCCACCAGTTTCAGGATATCCCGCAATCCTTCAAAGGAAGGCAACCCAAGAACCAAATACTGTTGTTTCAAGTTATCCCCAGCTGTCATATCCGGATAAATTGACGGAGTCTCCACCACTGCCCCTATGCGGCGCCTTGCTTTCACAATGTCCCGTTCATCGTTACGGATTCCATACAAGGTAAAACTGCCAGAAGCAGGCTCCTGTAATCCACAGACCAGGCGGAGCAGAGTCGTCTTACCGGCACCGTTTTTCCCAACAAATCCATAAATAGCTCCTTTGGGAATATGCATTGTAAGCCCGTTTAATGCCTGAAAATTCCTGTATCTCTTGTCCAGACAGTTTGTTGTCAGCACATAATCCATAATATTTTATCTCCTAAAATTAAATGTAGTGCTCAAATATTGCCAGTGTTATTCCTGCCTGATTCGTGCTATTACCGAATCCTTGGAAATGATCTGCTTACCATAAACAGGAACTATAATTGAAACAATAAAATATACTATCCAAATCGCTATCATTGGTGTCATCGTGATATATCCGGCATAGTATTCGACCATCCCTGCAAACACATTAGAAACCAATGGTATCAAAACAACACCCAGGGCAAGTGAACCTGATAACGCTGACAGAGAGAAAATAATACCTTCTGTGCAAAGCATTTTCCGTAACTGCTTTCCCTGCATCCCAATACTCTGCATCGTGGCTATTTCTTTTTTTCTGCTTATAATAGATGTCAAAATAACATTGACAAAATTAACAATCCCTATTACCCCAATAACTACGCTCATAAAAGTGCCAACAATCCAGAATTCTGATTTCAAGCTGTCAAAGGAAGTGTAATATGTCTTCGCAGATATATAAGACATGCTTAGCCATTCATTGCAGCATTGGCTATCAATATATTTTCCCATCTGATCAATATCTGCTGCATCAAAAGAATAATTCATCAATGTCGCATTACTGATTTTTCGGAGTTCATCACTGCTTAAGTAATAACAAAATCCATTAGTAGTAAATTGGCAATATTCTGTTCTTCCCCGATTCATTTTCGCCAGAAGTGTATATTGATATTTCTGCCCATCCAATACGATTGTAACTGTATCTCCAACAGCAAATTCTGAAGACCCAGCAGCACTCATAATAATATATTCTCCAGAACCCATCTTACGGAGTAATTCTTCTATGTCTGTTGTCCCCTCTGTTATCTCAAAATTAGACAGCACATAATCATCTGCTCCATATAACTGACAGCTAAGCATACCATTATTGGATTTGTACCTGGCACCTGTGCTGATTCTGATATATTGGTTGCCATCCTTATCAGTCTCACTGTGCTGCTCCCAGTCGGGATACTCAAACAATGACTCTCCCATCGGTGTGCAGGCATACATAGCCCCTCCCTGTAAGAAGCCTTCCTGCCTGTTAATTTCATTTATAACAGCTTCGTCCAAGGCATCATCATTTGTCCGAAAATGTTTATTTACGTTAAAATAATTACTATTTCCTATTACAAAATCTGATTTCATCTTGCTCTGCAAATATTTCTCCCTGTCTATCCCATTTGCCAGAATAAACGTACAGTTAAAAAGGATCAGGCTAATGCTTAATGAAACGATAACTAAAATCATTCTTTTTTTGTTTCTTCCAACATTAGCTGCAGCAAGCTTTTCTAAACTTCCTTTTTTTACTTTTCTTTTCTTTTTGTGGATTGTTACTTCCCCATCCGTACACCGCAATGCGGCTACTGGTGAGATTGAGACAGCTGTTCTGACTGATTTTTTTGCACTATAATATACAGTCATAGCAACAAAGATTACCGTAAACAATATCGCATAAACTTTAATTCCATATTGATAATACCCCTCATTTATTGTTGTTGTCCTTGCGATATACGGAAACAAAATATTGCCCAATACGCCTCCAATCACAATACCAAGCGGAATTCCTAATATCATCAGCATGGAGGCCTGATGCCTTACAATCCTGATAATTGTTTTTTTGTCAGTCCCTATCATTCTGAGCAGTGCCCAAAAATGGATATCCTGTGTAATAGATATTTCGAATATGTTATAGATGACTAAATATCCCGTGAACATCAATAGAAAAACAATTAAAGCTATGCCTATCATAGTTGATATATCTACGGAGACCTGCGTCTCATATGCCGGATTTATACTTGCATCCAAAAAATTCCCTGTCTGATTCTCCATGGTATAACCACATTCATTCAACTTGTCAGTGAAATATCGTAATGGAAATATTTTATTATCAATCTTAATATCCATCATCCGAACTCCAGAATATTCACCGTCAACCAAGTACGTATTCTCCAATTCAGTAGCATATTTATCGACAAACGCCTTGGAAACAATAATACTTTGCCTACTGTATGCATCGGACTGTATAATTCCTGCAATTTTAAAATCTATTATATATAACTGGTTTCTCATAATAAATTCCAAAGATACCGTGTTTCCAATTTCCGCCTTCACACCCATTTCTTCTAAAGTTTTACTGTCACATATAATTTCATTTTCTTTCATTGGCACTGTGCCCACAGAAGGAGTACAGAAATGTGTTAACATGTAATTTTCATCCATATAAGACATTTCAATTGGCGGCCCTGATAAAGATTCATTATTTATTTGAGATGATATAAATAAACGATATCCAACATTTCCATTTCCAAAAGCCCGCTGTAGTATTTCATAATCATCATCCGAAATATACTTTATCGTCGCAAATGATGTCGAACCATTCAGCCGCATTTCCTCTTTTTGCTGTGAGTCTGAAATGCTACTGAATATCGTCATTAACACCGTAAACATAACAGTGGTCAGTGCAATCGCTATTACCAATATCACATTTCTGGTTTTACCTTCCGTCATTTTTTTATTTGATAGTTTTCTTTCTATTTTCACCGTAGATTCCCCCCCTTAAGCTATTATTTTTCCATCTCTTATTGTAATTCTACGGTCTGCCAATGCAGCGATTTCATTATTATGGGTAATCAGGATAATAGTCTGGTTAAATTTTTCACTGGTCTTTTTAAGAAGTGCCATCACATCCTCACTCGTCTTACTATCCAAATTCCCCGTCGGTTCATCAGCAAGGACAATCTGAGGTTTTGCTATCAATGCCCTTGCTATAGCAACTCGCTGCTGTTGTCCCCCTGACAAATTATTGGGCATTTCATATAATTTGTCACGAATCCCCAGAAAGTCTATGATTTCCGATAGATACTCTTTATCCACTTTTGTACCATCCAGCTCTACTGGCAGAGTGATATTTTCCAGTACATTGATAACAGGAATAAGATTATAACTTTGAAAGATGAAACCAATATTTTTTCTTCTGTAAGCAACCATATCCTCGCTATCCATTTCATATATTTTGGCGCCATCCAAAATAATTTCTCCATCGGTAGGCTGCTCCAATCCCCCTAACATATACAGCAGCGTAGATTTTCCACTACCACTCATTCCAACAATAGCAACAAATTCTCCACGCTTGATACCAAAATCCACGCCATCAACCGCTTTGACCAAATTATTTTCTTTACCATAATATTTACATAGACCCTGTGCTTCTACAATATTCATTTTACGCTTTCCCTCCATATCACTTTATATCTATTTTTTCTCCTACTTTCATCTAAAGAATATCATACGGAAGTCAAGAAAGCGGTCAGAAAAGCGTCAGGATCTGGTCAAGATTTCTTCTCTGCCAGTTTGAATCCGATACCCCATACAGTCTCAATATAATCCCCGCCTGTCGCCTCCTGCAATTTTCTCCGTAGATTACTGATGTGCTGTTTTAATGACCGTTCCGTACAATCTGGAGTGTCAATGCTGATGCGATCCAACAGAACACTTTTTGATATGGCACGTTTCGGATTCATCATCAATAATTTCAGGATAGCAAATTCTGTCCGTGTCAGTTTGACCAGTCGGTTCCCTGCTGTAACCTCCTGCAATGAAACATCCAGTGTTAAGTCATCTGCTACGAGTACGGTGGAATCATCTGCAATTTCCGTTTTGCGAAGTCCTACTATAATGCGGGCAAGAAGTTCATCCGGATCAAACGGTTTGGTCATATAGTCAACCGCACCTCCAAGCAAAAGATTTACCTTATCCTGAACATCCACCTTTGCACTAAGGACGATGACAGGTATGTTTTTAACATGAGACAACACTTCCTCTCCCGAAAGTCCGGGAAGCATAAGATCCAGAAGAATCAGATCGGGCTTCTTTTGGGAAAGAAGATAGAGTGCTTCTGTACCGGAATAGGCACGCATAACACCATATCCTTCGTTCTCTAAGATTTTTGTCAATACATTCCCAATATGAACATCATCGTCGATGATTGCGATTGTCTTCATCATCAACCTCCATTTCTTTTTATTTTATTATAACCAGACTGTGATCTGAAACATTGGTCCCTGCGTCCTTTGCTGCTTTATGTTTGAGGGATTGGTACTATGGTGTTGCTACAATACCCCATTTATTATGCACGGTTTGTTGGCATATAGGAAATCGCAATTCCAGACGTATAGATTTTTTCCCTGAAAGACAGATAAAAGACTGGGGAAGACACATATACATCTCATCCACTCCCCAGCCTTATATCATTTCCTATCAGGCAGCATCTTCTACCCTATATCCGTTTTCCAAAAAGGGAGCCTCTCGCTGTCAGAACGTATACAAAATGAGATACCTGGTTTCGCCATCGGAAGAGCGGGCGTTAATGCTCACTGTGTTGTCATTGCTCCAGCCGATGCCCTCCTCGTAGAGGTTCCCGTAACCTTCCCTGTCAAAGGCAATGAAAGTGCCCTTTTCCAGATCCACCACACCCAGCTGGGAGATACCCAGGCCCTCCGCTTTGGAGTCAGAGGAATAATACAGCAGCTTATTGCCGGAGGGGCTGGGCATGAATTCGTCCCCTGTCTGCCAGGTAAATCCCTCTACGACAGTCTGCATCCCTGTTTTCAGATCGACCAACCGAACCTGTCCATCCTCGCCTATCAGAACACAGCGGCTACCGAACAGCTGGGCACCATAGGGCTCATCCCACCATCGATAGTAGTGTGCCTTATCCAGGGTTTTCGTCTTCTGCCCGGTGGGGATGTCGTAAGCATAACAAGTGATGGTCTGCCATGTTTCGTCCTCTTCCGATGTGGTGTGGGTGGTGAGGATCAGCGTATCATTGTCTGCGAAACCGGCACTGACTTCCTCGCCCATCCCAGTCAGCTCATCCAAACGGATGAGAGTCCTGGCATCCAGATCGCAAAGCCATTCCTGCAGCCCACCCGTGCCGGCACTACATAAAATCAATGCCCTGCGCATATTCTCCGACCACGAATAATCATAAGCGTATTCCAGCTGCTTGGCGCCTGTGCTGGCCAAAAAGTCCTCTGTCTCGCCGGTATCCAGATAGAAAAGCATAGGGTACTCGGTGTAATCTGTCTGCTGGCCCTGTGCCAGCTTGAGCAATAATACATCAGTGCGCTCTGGAATGGCCTCTACAGACCACTCATCCTCAGGGCGTGTATCAACACCGTAGGGACTGCCTTGAAAGAGATGCAGCTCCCCATTCCGGATGAACCAGTACAGGTTGCCCTGGTAATTGATGTCCTGGAATGTTATGTCAATTTGGCTGGTCCGCATGTCCACCTGGACGGGAACCAGATTGTTGTCCTTGATCTCCCAGAACCCAGCCTCCAAAAGAGTCCTGCCGTCATCGCTCCAGGTCAGGTTATTGAGCAGGCCACCAGAAAGACCGTAACGTTGGTCCATTTTGATGTACTGGGCCTTGACCAGACTGCCGATTTCAGTCTGGCTGATGTCAGGCTGATTGTCATAAGGCTGATCAACATCGGGCTGATTGATGTCGGATGGATTGATATCGGGCTGACCGGGCACCTGTTCCCGCTCTTCTATGCGGAAGAAAGACAGCACCGCCCTTCGCAGTTCCGGGCTGGCAGCCAGGGCAACAGTGGTCACATAGGTCAGCATTAAAACTGCTGTCAGTATGCTGGCGAGAACACGGTGAACTGGGGCATACCGCCTATGAGTTGTTTTTTTGTGCATAATACGCTCTTTCAATTCATTACTTGGACTGATATGATCCATCGCTTTTCGATAGTCGTTGATATTCAATTTGATCCCTCCAATTCCATTTTCAACAATTCACGGCCCCGTTTCAGCCGCATCTTCACCGCCGATTTCCCCATCTTTAAAATTTCAGCGATTTCCGTCACCGAGTATCCTTCATAGTAGTAGAGATGGATAGGCAGCTTGTACTGTTCCGGCAGGGCCATTACAGCATTCAGGGCCTCCAGTTCCTCTGGAACAATGACAGGGATGGTGTCCTCTAACTGCGTCACCCGTTTCCGCCAGAAGCCCCTCAGTTGGTTCCGGCACAGATTGGCTGCAACCTGGAGAAGCCAGCGCTTCTGATGGTTCTCATCCGTGAAAATGGGAGCGCGGTACAGCAATCGGCAAAAGGTCTCCTGGGTCACATCCTCCGCATCGGCGCACTGCCCCAGGAAAGCCATTGCCAGACGGTATACTGCCGTGCCATAAGCATCATAGGCATCTTCCAGCTGTTGTGTGGATATTGCTTGTTTCATTGCCTGACCTCCTTTCACCTATAAAACAATTGCCGGAAGAAAACGGTCACATGTTTTTGAAATATATTGGACAATTATTTATTTTCTCACTAAATAATGGAAATGGAAACTGCAAAAAAGCGATGTTGATGGTAATCATCAAAAATAATATGTCTTTCGCCCCTATAGTGCAGACAGTACAAGACCGGGGAAGGCACTTGACAAACCTTCCCCGGCCCTGTACAGCCACATATCAGATAGCAGCTACTGCCTCGTGCCTGCCATATTCATACATTTTCAGGGATACCAGTCTGTTAATCCTCTCCATGCCGTTCAGAATGATTTCCACATCACTATCCTCGTCTTCTCCCAACCGTTCGCACAGATTCCGGCCTGCCTGGTACACACCTTCATATAGAAGGCAGCACTCTTTTCCCTCGGCAAATTCATCCTCAATGGCAGCTCCTTCCTGCAGGGAATACATCCCCTCCGTTAAAAACCCATTCATCTTATCATAAATCAGTTCTTTTTGCATACCGCATCCTCCTTTTGTCTCACTTTTACAACCGATTTTAATATGGAATGCTACTAAAATCAATAGTAGTGGTGCAAAAAGTGAGACAAACTTCTCGACACATTTCGACACTAATGGAGGACATCATGCCAAAACCAACAGGATCATCAGGAGAAAAGAATCTGGTCAGCAGCCGGCTCATAGAACTCAGAAGACAGCAGAACCTCTCGCAAAGGGATCTCGCCCATAAGCTGCAGCTTGCAGGATATGACATGGACAAGAACGTGATCACACGCATTGAGACCAACAAAAGGTATGTGACGGATATTGAGCTTCGGGCCTTGTCACAGGTTCTGGGTGTCAGCTATGCCTATCTGATTGACGGAAAGGAGCAATAAGAACAGGATGCCCTCTGCCCATGTGGCTACATCCTGTCTGTGTCCCCTCTTCCCTGTGCTGGGATTCTGCTTCTATTCGGCGCTTCCTAATGCACATCCATCTTCTCTGCCCACTTCAGATCCTCGTTCTCCTTCAGGAGCCCCACGTGGAACAATACCTGGATGCAGTCCGCATAGCCCTGGATATAGGCACGCTTCTCCTGGGCGGATGAAAAATCCTCCAGGCACTCCTTCATCTCCTCTGCCTTTTCCTGCCCGTCTGCAGGCAGGCTTTCCAGAAACGCCTCCCATTCCTGCTCTGTCTCCTTCCATGCCTCCAGCGCCGCTTCAAACTCCGGGGTGCGCACATAGCTCTCCCTTTTCACATTCTCCCCATTCAGAGTGCCTAAAAACTGGGCAAACTTTAACCATACATCACTCATTGTAAAAATCTCCTTTGCCATATCTTTCTTATCTCCCAGTATTCCCCGATCCCGCCAATATCTCTCCCTTGTTCTTCTTTACTTCATCTTTAGAAGTATATTATCACGCTGTTTCGGTAAAATCAATTCATATACTTCATCTTTAGAAGGGAAAGCTGTATATGAAAATCTACTGTAATGGTACATCCAAAAACATCATAGGCCCGAAAGTGAAGCAGCTCCGCACCGCCCAGGGACTTTCCCAGGCCGCCCTCGCAGGCAGGCTCCAGCTCCTGGGCATGGAATGCAGCGACCTGACCATCCTGCGGATCGAACAGGGCAGCCGCTTCGTCCCGGACTATGAGGTGGCGATCCTCTCCGAATATTTTAACATATCCACAGACGAGCTGCTTGGGAAAAGGGAGCCGGAACAATGAAGAATGTCCTGCAGGCTCCCTTTCCCTTACCTCTTGAACGCCTCCAGTGATGACATGATGCCGTTCAGGGCATCCTCGTCAAACCCAAAAGAATCTCCCTCCCTTTCCTCTGCGCCGTCCGGCACAGCCGGTTCCCCCGCCGTTTCATTGCGGGGCGCCTCCTGCCTTTCCTGCTCCCTGATCACCTGCAGCACAAACTGCCGTATCTTTTCATAGTCAACCGCCGCCTGCCCTGCAGAAATCCCTGCCGCCGCTCCGCCGTTCTGGTATGCCAGCACTGCATTGACGATGTACTGCGCCTTCCCCCGCTCCATGCGGTTTAAAAATTCCGCCACCTGCACATGAGCCGGGGCGTTTTTGTTGAACCCTATGGTGGTCACAAATGCGTTCTTTTTCCCCATGGCAGTTACCTGCCTTTCCTCTGTATCTGGTAGAGCAGGCCGTAGCCCTTCGCATTGGCGCAGATATCCTCCACGAAGATGCTGCGCCCGATCTTGTCCGATCTTTCCAGATATTTCCTGAGCAGCATCGCCCCACCGCCAATAAACACCATGCAGCTGGTCTTTAAGTCAAGCCCCCGCTCCCTGAGCGTCCCCAGGATGTCGTCCACAAATGTCCTGGTCATGTCTCCCACGATGCGCAGGACCTCCCCGTCATAGTCCGTCCGCTCTCTCCGGATGATCCGGTCGATGTCCGTATCGTCCAGCAGAATGTCCTTTTCGGAGTTGATGCGGGAGGTCACGTCATTGTACAGCTTGATGACGCCCTTCTCCAGCGAGTCGCATACCCCCAGATCCGGCCTGCTGCCTCGGATCAGGAGGTAATCCAGCGTGAAGCCCCCGATATCCACTGTAATGACCTTGTTGAATTCCGCTATCCTCTGGTAGACGGTCATGGCTGCAGCATAATCCTGCGGGAAGGCAGCCGCATCGATAATCTCCACCTTATAAGGGATGCCCTTGTAGGTGAACTTCTGGATGCCCCTGCCCCTGAAATAATCCTCGAACTTCCGGTACAGTACGCCATAATGCTTCGGAGGCAGCCCCACCAGCAACACTGCCTGAAGGATGGTGCTTTCTGCGTCAAGCATCTGCTTCTCCGCTTCCATCGCCACCGCAAACAGCGTCAGGATGAAGAAACGGTCATCCACAGTCTTGTCCCGCATATAAGGTATCCTCTGCTCCGCAAGGGCATAGTAGCGCCCGTCATAATGCAGGTACTCCCCCAGCGCGGGCCTGCAGTCCCCCTCCACGAATCCGGAAGTGAATACTTTATGCTCGGTCTTCATGTTCCTGTTCCCATGGTCTATGGGCACGATAATCTTCTGGTACATAACTGTCAGCTCCTTTATCTTTTATTTACTGTTTTATACGCATGGTGTAAGTAAAAGCCAACAGCGTTATGTAAAAAACAGGGGATTTTACATATTGTGTGTGTAAAAAATAGTAGAATAATCTGCTTACCACACCATAAAAAAGGAATACCAGAAACAGCTTCCTTCAGATTCTACCTCACAATGGACACCCGTGCCTTCGGCTATATCCTTCCCACTACCGGGCGGATTCAGGACTTGCCCCTGTCGGAAACGTGCGCCGCCAGACGCACCAGCAAAATACGCCTGTCCGAAAAGCCCGAACAGGCGTATAAGTATTGTAAGCGGTATTTAGATGATTAGACAGTTCATATTCAAGGATAGAGATTCCCTATATAACTATTTTATGGATTATGTTGCTTTTATTTTTCCGTTTTTTCTAAGTCAATAAGGGCTTCTGCTTCTGCCAATTCTCTACGAAGATGTAATGCCATAAATACAGTTATAATAGCTGAAATAACATCAGCAATCGGTTGAGCATAAAGTATTCCATTCATTCCCCAAATTACAGGGAGAATTAGAATAACAGGCACAAAGCAAATTCCCTGTCTGCAAGCTCCAAGAATGAAGCCCGCTGTTCCTTTGCCAAGCGCAAGAAACAAAGAAGAATAAACAGTGTAAAATCCGAACAGGAAAAACGAAAAACCATTTGCCATAAGAGATTTTTCTCTGACAGCAATCATGTCAACATTTCCGTTTGCAAACTGCGAAATAACTTGTGTTGAGAATAAAGCCATAAGCAATCCAACGACCACGCAGAAAATAGTTGACCACAAAATAGAAGTCTTGATTGCTTCGCGTAAACGGTCGAATTTCTTTGCCCCATAACTAAATCCGGCAATCGGCTGAAAACCTTTCAAAAATCCAAAGACAACTAAGGTTCCCATAGACGTAACTCTGGTAACAGCTCCCATTCCAGCGATAACTGCGTCGCCATAGCCATTAGCCGCCCTGTTAATTAAGGCAATGGAAAGACTGGTAAGAAGTTGGAACGTCAGCGTCGGCACACCGATTTTTAGGACTTCTGTATAAATTTGTTTCGTTGGCTTGAAATCCTTGAAGCTGAATGAAAAGGCACTTTTCTTTCGGATTGCATAAATCAGATATACTAACGTAGATACAAATTGAGAAATAGCCGTAGCAATCGCCGCACCCGCTACTCCCATGTCTAAACCATAAATGAAAACCGGGTCTAAACCGATATTCAAAACAGCCCCCAATAATAAAGCACACATGGTTGTTTTTGCGGCTCCCTCGCTTGCCACAACATTATTCATTGTTACATTGAATACATTGAAAATGCACGAAATCACATATATTCTTGCATACGTCAATGCGTAGGGCATAATCGTTTCTGTTGCACCCAATAAAGCTAAAATCGGTTGGATAAAAATAGTAGCAAATATAATGATGATTGCACCGATTATCACGCTGCTATACAATGCGGTACTGGCTACTTTGTTAGCGGTTTCTCTATCGCCGCGTCCTAACAGCCTTGAAAGGTAGGAAGCTGCTCCGTTACCAAACATTAGCCCTAACCCGACAACTACCTGTCCTAATGGAAACACAATCGAGATTGCCCCCATAGGGCTTTCCCCCAAACCTCCTACAAAGTAAGCGTCTACCAGATTATAAAGGGCATTTATCAACATACCAATCATAATCGGAACGCCGAGAGCCATAAGAGCTTTGGGAATAGGCGCACTCCCCAAAAGCTCCATTTTGTTGTTACATCCACTCATTGCGAATACTCCTTTCTCTTGACATAATATAGTTTACAGTAGTATAAGTTATAGTACTCACTGCAATAGAGATACTACTATAAATTATAGTAGTTGTCAAGGTGGTGCAGAAAATATCTTTGAATTCTTGACGGAAGCTATAAAATCGAATACTATAAATTACAGTGCAGGGAAAGTTTCCGCACAAAAACTTAAGGAAGGCGGGGCAGCATGGCAACGATTGATTTGATTGTACTGGGAATGTTGAAGAAAGAGCCTATGGGTGCTTATGATATTCAAAAGCTGGTGGAATACCGGAACATATCTAAATGGGTGAAAATCAGCACTCCCTCTATTTATAAAAAAGCAATCCAGCTGGAGGAAAAAGGATTTATCAAAGCAGATATTGTCAAAGAGGGAAAAATGCCGGAAAAGGCGGTTTATTCTTTGACAAGTGCGGGAGAAAAAGAATTTGAAAGGCTTATGTTTGAAATTGCAGCGAAACCCATTCAATGTATCCCCTCTCCCCTCTGGGCTCCAGCTGGATGCGGGGGCTTTCCTCGTCCCACTCATATCCGATCACAGACGGGTCATAATGGTCGATGGCATATTGTACGGCAAGAATCGCCTGGGAATAATCTTCCTCCCGGAAAGGCTCCCCCTGGACCGCCAGATACTCGGCGGCAGGCAGGGAAATGACATCAAACCCCTCCGGGATTTCCCCATGGTAATCCGCCTCTGCCTCCACGCCCTGTACATAGGTGGAAGTGCCGGGCTTTTTATAGGCTCCCGGCAGCCACAGGCAGACCGGCTCCCCGCAGAGGGAATCCATGCTTTTTAATATTCCCCAAACCTCACAGCTCACTTCGTCACAGTATGCAAAATAATCTTCCGCTTTTATTCCTCGTTTGATGATGACCTTTCGCTCCGGTTTTTGGATCACCTGGATAAATACGCTCTGGAGATTTTTCATTTCCATATCCAAAACATCCTTTCTCAGTTCTCCGAATTTCACGCCGTATGGGATAAACAGGGCAATGGGCGCCGGATCCTTCAGATATTCCCCCGGCCTGCAGCCGAATTCCCGGTAAAAGGCACGGATATACCCGTCCACACTGCCAAACCCGCAGTCAAAAGCCGCCTCCGTCACAAGGCACTGTCCCTCCTTCAGCCGCATGGCGGAGCGGGAAAGCCGGAGCCTGCGGATATATTCTGCCGGCGTCACCCCCAAAAGCTCCTTAAACAGTCGGTAGGAATGCCAGGGAGAAAACAGGGAGACGGCTGACAGCTGTGCCAGTGTGATATCCGCTTCCAGATGGGCTTCGATATAATCCTGCATCCTCTGGACCGCTGCTGTCTGTTCTTTCAAAATAAACCACCTCCTTCTTCCTTGGGCTTATTATTTTATAATGACCCCTGCTTTTTGTCTCGACTTTTTTTGCTGTTTTCGGATATCATCGAAGAATCCCAAGAAGGTGGCCGGGGTGAAACGCCTGCCAGCACTGCATTGCGGAAATAACGGCGAATAAAGTGCCAGATGTCTGCGGCATCTGTGCGTCTGGCTCTATGATGATATTCATTTTTCATCTGTGGTTTTTTCTATTACGATTGACGAACCTTTTGATTTATCGCCATTCAGCCACTGCCATTGTTCTGAAAGTTCTATTCTGCCATCACTTAAAATCTGTGGTACACTGTGACATTTCCCAATTCTTATCTGGTCACTCAAATTAATATGCTGATAATAAAAATCTATTTCTCCATTCAAAGCAACCGTTCCAACTATACTCCCTTTTTTTATTCCCCCGCCATAGTAATCCGCCCATAAAATATTCTCATTTTGATGATATAAAAAAAGCGTTTGATTATCCACTTCACCATTTTCAGTATTCATCTTTGGTATAAAGCATTTTCCATCATAAAAAATATCTGTATTAGGAACTGCTATATGTTTCTCCATTACTTCATAAGCTAACCTTGCATTTCCATTGATAAATAATTCTTCATGCTTTAAAGTTTTATATCCCCTATGCTCATAGAAACAAGCTGCCGCAAGCGAAGCATCTAAGTAAATAATGGTGTTATTAAGAGATATTTCTTTTTCAAGACATTGCATAATATAACTGCCATATCCTTTTTTCTGAAAATCGGAAACAACAAACAGTCTTGATATATGATTTTCCTTGCAACTGCCTGTTCCCACTAAACAATCACCCGATAACAAAACTCTAACAAAACCATTTTCTATATCTGTGGCAATATTTTCCTTTGAATGAAGCCCACAAAAAAATTCAACTACTCCTTGAGGATAATATAAAGGATAAATAGCGTTAATCGTGTTCTGTACCAATTGATAAATTTGTTCAATGTTTTCTTTTTTTGCTATTTCGTATTTCATTAACACACCTCCATTAGCCAATTTTGTCTATGCATAGTGTAACTTGTAAATTTACTGCATTTATTAAACTTTCCTGTAGTCTCCCTGCTTCCATAGGCCTTTTCTTTTTGTCCTGCAGAAAATTGCAGATTTTTTCAATAGTCAAATCATCATCCACCATATGCTTTTCAACATCTGTTACCATGTCCTCTGCAAGATAAAATTCATTTTTCCCTGCTAAAAATATTCTGGCTGCCGGGCAGAGAATCATCCCTTGTGGCCCTGCCCCTGTGGCGTATTCCCCTGTCTTTTAGGAACTGTATGGCCTCCTCCGACTCCGCCGCCGCGATACCATGCTGCACTTCATCAAGCCGCAATGCCGTCATGCTTTGCCTGGGCAAAAGTTGCCTCTATAAGAAATTTGCGCATGTTCCTGCCATCCTCCCATGCCCCACCAGAAACTCGGCGCTCAGTGTTTCCACCACAAGCCTGTACATCCCTGGCTCCAGCGTGCCATAAATATCCAGATTATATGTCTCGCTGGCACTCTCCCCGTCCGGAAGGATATGGGCAATATCCTGAAAGCCAACATTATCCGCCCTGACAGGCATTGTGTACCACTGGCCATCTATCTGTTTCTGGAGGGAAAAGTATTCCCCGTAAGTGAATTCTTCCCCGCTGTTATTGGCAATCAATACCGTAATCTCACTTGTCCCGATGTCCTGGACAGTCATAGACATCCCCTCTGTACCCTCTGCAGTCAGCTCATCCGCTTTCAGCAGGAAACAGCTGTGATATACGGACAAATGCCCGGCATTGGGAAAGTTAAGGACATTCCAGGTATCCTCATCACTGCCTTCCATCTCTCTCCATAGAAAGGAGAGGTCCGTATCCCCATAATAAACCGCCCCGTCATTCCTAAGCCAGACCCCGCCGGATGCCGTCACGGAAATGTCATACCCTTCCCCGCTGCTGATCCAGATTCCAAAGAAGGGAGTCTCCATCTGGGAGAGGGCCTGTTCCTCTGCCGCCTGGAGGGGAATATCATTGATCCTTTTAATCACTTCCTTCTCCGTACTGCTGTCATACAGAGTCCTGACCATAACCGTTTCCCCGTCATAATAATATAGTTGGAAAGCACTTGTATCCGGGCTTGCCCCAACAAGGATATTTCCACCCTTATCATTTTTGTAAAGAAACACAGCAAACAGAACGCCTGCCACAGCCAAAAATAAAATGATGAAAAACACAACTGGTATATACTTTGTTTTCCTGTTTTCAAATGTCCCCATCGGTATCCTCCTTTATAAACCTGTCTATATTAGAAAAGCCACAGTAAAACTGCGCTTCACCGTCAGAACTATCGGCTCCTTTTATTATCCTCCGATTGGCCGATTATGGGAAGCCCTGAAACAGAACCTACTATCCTGTCTTTTCCTCCATCCCTTTCACAATCCCCTTCACAAGTTCTCCGGCAAGCTTCTCCTGATATTCTTCTGACATCAGCTGATTCCTTTCATTATAATTGGAAAGATAACCTATTTCAACCAATACAGCAGGAACTGTTGTATTCTTCAGAATATAGTAATCGGCAGGTTTTACATTCCTTGAAACAATATTTTTGCTCTCTTCTATTGTTTCCATAATCTTTTCCGCATAATGTTTCCCTTCCTCCCCGCTCTTGCAGTAATAACATTCCAGACCATATATCGAACTGTCTTTTTCATAATAATTGCAGTGAATGCTTATAAAAAGATCTGCCTTTTCCCCATTTGCAATCTGTACCCGTTCCTCAAGTTTCATAAAAATATCTTTATCCCTGGTAAGTACCACCCGGATGCCCTGTTCCTCCAGCAGTTCCTTTAATTTCAGGACAACAGCAAGGTTGATCTCCTTCTCCGTTGCCGCCTGTTCCACTGTTCCCCCATCTTCCCCGCCGTGTCCGGCATCCAGGACAACCATATGGTTTTCTTCCCCCGAAAGGTCTGCGTCCAATTCATCTTCCTCTACACCGGATATTGTTTCCCGAACAACATCCGCCTTTTGGGTGCTACTCTCATTCTCATTCCTGCGGAAAAAATCCCGGATATACAAACAGCCACAGATCATCAGCAGAATCATAACTGCCAGAACAGCCGCCATGATTCCCCGGACGGTATAGGCTATGACCCTACGCCTCTTTCTGGCAATCTTCTTGCTTCTTTTTCTCTGATTCTCTGTCTTCCAGGCTGGCTGTCTTCTCTTTTGCACCATACTTACTCCTGCATTTTGTTCCTTTGGGGTATTGACAATATATAAATTACAAAAACTGCCAACCAAGCATGCCACGAACCACCGCCCACTGGTTCCTGACATGCTTACCTGGCATACTGATGATATATTAAATTATTTTCCGGCGGCCGTAAGATACTGCCCTACTGCTGCGCCGCAGGAACATAATGGGATTTTGTTCCTTCTGCTACCACCCACATATTCGTTGGATCATCCTCATCCCATTTGTAATTTCTATCCAGAAACAGTACCCTTCCATCGGGCAGTGTTGCCATCGGGAAATATCCCTCTGTGCTGAAAGGCAGCTCGCCTGCGGAAACCTTCCATTTGCTATCGGCGCTCCCCAGGTCATATCCAAGAATTCCATCCCCGCCGAAAATCACAAGGTCACAATCCCTCCCCGGGCATACAAACTCATAACAGCCGCCATCACCGTTGAGGATAAAAGAAGTGGTATCCCCTGAAATACGGCCTCCATCCAGTTGGACGATTACAGAAGTGCTATCCTTATAATCCCAAAGTACGGCGTAAACCTTTCCGTTCCGTCCTCTTCCCATGGCGGTGCGGAGCGTATAGACCTTGTAATCATAACTGATCTTGTTCAGGAAGTTCCCTTCCCCATCAAAGGCCAGCACTGCTGTTCCATCGTTTTGGGTTGACAGGTAAATATCTCCGTTCCCTGCCACTGCAATCATACGGGGTGAAAAAACTTCCTGTTTTACATATTCGGAAATGTCCAGTTTTGCCGTCACCTCACCGGACGGGCTGACCCTCCATACTTCACAGTGTTCTGTAGGGCAGACAACCTCATCATCCCTCATCGCTTCCTCAATATCCCTGTCCTCCGCCACCACATACAAATTCCCCTGTTCATCCGTGGTCATGACGGAAAAAGTCATCCCATCCGGTGCCGTCACCTGCAGGGCCTCCCCATCAGCCTCCCCTGGCTTCATCTTCAGGATTCCGGAGCCCCCGTCCTGATTTTTGCTCAATAAATAAATGGCATCCGAAGACGCCGTAAGCCAGTCTACATGCACATTCCCCTTATAATCTATGGTCTGCGCCTCTGTGGATAATGGCGGCAGTACAGAACTCTGGCCGCTTTCCTGCGGGGTAATGCCAGAATCCCCACCGAAACCGGAATCCGCAGAATCCTCCGGCAAGGCCGTCTGCTGTACATCCGCCGCCATAACATCTGCATTCGGCTCCGTGCTGCCGCAGCCAGTAAGACACAAAGCTCCTGCCAATAACAGCGTGCCCCAAAGCCTGTATTTTCCTGTTCTCATATTCTCTCTTTTCCTCCATGTATACGTGCTGATTCCGTTTCGCTCTTACAGGGCATCATGGCCTGTTCAATCCTGATGCCCTGTACCTGCCCGCTTTCAGACAGTATCAATCCTGTATTTTCTTTCCGTGTTAATGCGTTTACGAAAAACCGTCTTTTCCCCTGTTTCTAACGAAGCGTATCGGAATCGTCTGCCTCTTCCCATGCCTCCTGCCTCTGCTGCTGCACATTCGGATTCTGTTCAAGGGCAAAGTCTCTTTTGGAATTAAAGTCCAGGATCTGCAGAAGTTCTTCGTCTGTGAGTGCCCTTTCCGGCAGATAGAAGCAGCCGGTGTCTCTGGCATAAACCAGCTGGTCAGAATCCACAGCCTGCCCTGCATTTTCCACCAGTGTCAGCGTACCCTCCGGGAATCTGCCGTTCTCGTACTCCTTTCTCAGCGCTTCCTTCCGACTCTCTTCCTCCTTCGTATATTCCCTGTTAAACTGGTCGGCATGGAAGCTGCGCTGCTCATACTGGACCATGTTATAAATATCCTGCACCTCTGCTTCGGGAACCTCCTGCATCCTTGCCATTACTTTGTCGCTGGTGATCGCGCTCCGGAGTCCCAGATACCCTGCATAGGCCGGAATGGACACTGTCCCGATTACCAGCAGGCAGGCTGCCGCCGATACCATATTCCTCTTAAAACTGTTCCGTCTGTAGGTTCCGTCTGCCATCTGTGTTCTTACATTCATGATAATTTCCTCCTGCATATTTTCTTTCATGTGTACCTGTTTCATAGCATGTCTCAGCTGTCCGCCATTCATCTCACTCATCTGCAATATTCCTCCTTCCAGGTAGTCCGAAACTGCTCCCTTCCACGCTGCAGCCTCTTTTTGACCGCATGCTCCGTGATCCCCAAGATACCGGCAATCTCCTTTACCTGGTATCCTTCTACATAATGGAGTACCATCACGGCCCTCTGCTTTGGGGGCATCTGGAGGAGCTCCCGCACCGCCTCCCTGTCTTCCTGCCGGGATACCAGTGTGCCTGCAAGCTCCTCAATGGGCACCTTCGGGTGCCGGAATCTGAACCGCTGTATGTCCCTGCAGTGATTAGTCGCCACCTTGATCAGCCATGCCTTTTCATGCTCGCCGTCCACAAATTTCGGTTTTTTCTCCAGATATTTGCAGAAGGTCTCCTGAATGGCATCCTGGGTATCCTGTTCACTGCCGAGTATCACAATGCAGATCCGGTACAGCATCTCGCTGTGTTTCCTTACTGCCGCTTCCAGGTCCATATCTTTCCATCTCCTTCCTGTTCCACATCCGTGCCCGAAAATCATTCCGGGTATCCTTTGGCTGGATGCTGTTATACTTATGACACGCAATCAGAAGACGAAAGGTGACCTTTTTGCAAAATTTTTTAAGACATGCCTTTTTTATGAAAGAAATGCAGGAAATAAAGGTTTTATTTAAGAAAAACTGCCCTCTTCTGACAAGGGTTTTCTCCTTATCAAAAGAGGGCAGACAATGGTTCAGGCCACTTCTACAATACAGATCTGGGTTGCTTTCAGTCCGCTGCCGGAAGAACTTCCCCATACCCGGAGATGCTGTCCGGCTGCCAGGTCTGCTGCTGTTGCCTCTGACATTTCAAATCTGGCCCCTCCATCGTAGATCGTTTGTATAGCAAACAGGGTATTTTCATCGTATGTAACCGCAATCTTGTTAAACTCAGAATCATCCCCGCTTCCGGGACCCACCATGATGTCACCGCCATTATCTGACTTTGTTATAATGTTCTCCACCACGGTAAGCTGCCCATCCTTCAGCTCTTTGATATCCCCTTCCAGATTGGGAGTACTATCCACCCATTCTGCAGATGTGCCAGACGTACTTTGACTTTGTGCTTCCGGCTGTTCTTTCTGAGTGCTGTCTGTTCCCTGGCTGCTGTTTTCACCGGATTGCGGTTCCGGTGAGGCTTCCGGTGACTCCGGTTCATTCCCGGTGTCGGTTCCTTCTGCATCCGCTTCCGGTTCCGGAGCAGAAGCATCGTCCTCTGTATCATCCTCCGGGATCGGCTCGCCCTGAACCACCTGTGGTTCAGGGGTATCTGATGCTTCCTCCTTCTTTCCACAGGCACATACCGCAAGGCTCAGGATGCACAGCACCCCTGTCAATAAGATCATTTTTCCTGTTTTCCTTTTCATGTTGCTCTCCTCTCATATAAAATTCCATCCACAGTTTATCCAGTATTTCTGCGGATTTTTGTCCATTCTATCAGAGTAGTCTCTAAAAAGCCTCTAAAACATCTTAAAAAAGAATGAACTTAATTTATTATTGCTCCATTGACCGATTTTGAGAAGATGTTTGTTTTCAGCCCTTCCCAAAATCGGTCAATGGCAGTAAAATTGACAGAAGAGGATAAAATCAGAAACCATGGTGCAGGGACGTGGTCATTACTCCAATTTTGAAAGGGAAAATATATGACAGGTATCTATTTAAGCGGAACGGGAAACACAGAACATTGTATCAAAAAGCTGCTTTTTTTACTGGATAAAACTGCGCAGGCAGTTCCGATGGAGCAGAAAGACGCGGTACATTTATTATCACAGCATGACTTTATCGTTTTTGCATATCCTGTTCAGTTTTCAAACGTTCCTGTCATGGTAAAAGATTTTATCAAAAGCCAGCCGAATCTTTGGAAGGGTAAAAAAATACTTTGCGTTGCCACTATGGGGTTGTTCAGCGGAGACGGCGCAGGCTGCTCGGCACGGCTGCTCAAAAAGTATGGCGCGAAAATCGTCGGCGGTTTCCATATCCGTATGCCTGATTCTGTCTGTGATGTAAAGCTGCTGAAAAAATCCTTTCAGGAGAACCGGGAAATCATCCGGAAAGCAGACAGAAAGATTGAGAAATGCGCAGAGGAAATCAGGAAAGGCAGGTATCCCAAAAACGGCCTGCATCTTTATAACCGAATCGCCGGATTACTCTGCCAGCGTTTGTGGTACTACAGCAAAACCAAAAGTTACTCGGATCAATTAAAAATCAGTAATGCCTGTACAGGCTGCGGGCTTTGTACCCGGCTCTGCCCGGCCGACAACCTTACCCTGAAAAATGGAAAAGCGGCTGCCGGAAAACACTGTACCATGTGTTACCGGTGCATCAGTTCCTGTCCGGCAAGGGCAATTACATTACTGGGACACACAGTCATTGAGCAGTGCCGCTATGATAAATATATCCAAAACGAGAAAAAGAACGAGCCTTTAAAATGAAATGAAACATAAAGGGAAGGGAGTAACAAATCAATGAAAATCGAAACATGCAAAAAAGAATCCTTTGTTGTCATCGGAAAAGAAGGGGCGACAACGGACGGAGCCGGCTTTATTCAGAAGTTATGGGATGAGGCGAATTCCCATTTTGGAGAAATCGCACATCTGGCAAAGAAAGATGAAGATGGGAACATCAGCGGAATATGGGGCGCAATGTCTGACTTTTCCCGTTCCTTCCAGCCCTGGGAGGGCTTTCAGAAAGGACTTTACCTTGCAGGGGTGGAGTGTAATGAGGATGCCCAAGCCCCCGACGGTTGGACAAAATGGGTGATACCCGACTATGAGTATATTTATGTGGAACGTGAAAATGATAATACCTTTTCAGAAGTAATCCAATATATGAAGGGCAATGGTATTGCCTTGGCGGGCGCAGTCCATGATTTTACCTGTCCACAGACCGGGAAAGGGTATATATTTTTTCCCATAAGGAAGCTGTAAAAAAGAGAATTTGAGGAGGAAAACAGAATGAAATCTATCTGCGGAATTGATTGTACGAACTGTGAATTATGCAGCACTTGTAACGGATGTGCAGCAACAGAAGGGCAGCCTTTTGGGGCAGAATGCCTTGTTGCACAGTGCTGTAAAAAAGGGAAAACATCGTTAAGCGAATTAAAAGAAAAGCTGATTGTGGCCTTCAATACGCTGCAGATTCCAGATATGGAAGAAGTAACAGAGCTGAATGCGCTGAAAGGTTCCTTTGCGAACATTGAATATACCCTTCCAAACGGCCAGACCGTAAAGTTTTGGGATGATAACAGGATTTATTTAGGGAATCAGCTTCATAAAAAGGACAGCGACAGATGTTATGGAATTATCGCTGATGAGAAATATCTCATGGTATCTGAGTACAGCGGCTATGGAACTGATGCGGAAATAATTGTATTCAAACGTTGGAATAAAATAGAGAAAAGCGGAATTATTGAAAGAGTATAATAATTTAGCCATTCCCTTTTTGCTCTCTCGATATTACACACTCGCCGATTTGATTCGGCGCCAGAGGGGCAGTCTGCAAGCCATACAATATTTGTGGCAGGAAGTCATGCAAACAAACTTTGAAGCCCAAACACAATATGGTGCTCCAATCATATTTATCGAGGGAAGATATGACAACCATGTATCCTCTGCTCTTGCGAAGGAATACTTTGACCGGATTGAAACAGAAAAACAGGTTTATTGGTTTGAGGAATCCTGTCACTTTCCTCAATGGAACGAAAGCGACAGGTTTAATAAGCTAATTTGCAATTTGCTTACATAACAAATAATAATTTAGTGCGTCTTAATGCTATCAGGTAAAGACGACAAATCGTTAAGTTGAGATGGAGATGAAGAACTAATATGACAGATATTTACGACTTGGTGCCAAAAAATAAATTTGATAGTTCCAATATAGAGAGGCTAAAACACCTCACTGACAATGAGATTGAGCCGATATTACCCTCTCTTTTGGAGTGGATACAGGACTGTAATTGGCCTGTTGCTGGTGATATTTTGCCGGTGCTGGCTTTACACCAATCAGCTCTGACCCCTTTAATTCATAGAGTTTTAAGTCCACATGAAAAAGACGAAATATGGAAGTATTGGATTATTACCTGTCTGGCACCTCTTTTTTCTGATAAGAGCATAAATTGTATTCTCTCAGATATACAGAGGATTGCAAAAAAACCTACACAGGGCGAATTAAGAGAAGAAGTACAAGAAGCTGCTGTTACCTTTTTGCAGAATAGGCTATCAAAAACAAGTCGATAACTTTCAGTTTATCGGTAATTTATGCAGAACAAGAAATTGAAATCTTGTACAGATGGGGATTATGCAGATGAATTGGATTTTCCGCTGCCGGAAGGTTTTCACTTTGTAAACCCCCAGGACATTGACAGGACAAACGTGGGCAAATGCTGTTTTAAAGGTTTTGACCATGAGCAGTGTGAAGGTCCGTGGAATCATCAGTATGAGCAGCACAATTATATACTAAGCACCGCGCCGCACGCAACGCCGGAACTGGATGTGATTATTGCAGATGAGTCGGGAGAATATGCCTGCTATGCAGGGATGTGGTGGACACCTGAAAATCGCCTGGCATACATGGAACCTCTCTGCACCATTCCTGAATACCGGCATAAAGGTCTTGCGGCGGGGCATTATCTGAAATGTATCGGAAAACCAAAGCATTAGGCGCAACACATATGACAGGCGGTTCCGGCAGATTTTATCAAAAAACAGGATTCCAAAATGCCGTAAAATGGACATTCTGGGAAAAATAATGTATAAGGACTGCTTAATTTATTGAACTTTTGCATGACCCACACAACAAAACGGACGTATCACATCAGTTAGTCGATACGCCCGTTTTGCTTTCCCATATATGGCAGCCGCCCTAATTTAATTTCTCCAGGTTTTCATTCATCTTTTTCAGGATAGAATCCTTTTGGTCTAAAGTTACGGTCTTATCTTTTACGGCCTGGTCCAAAAGCTTTGTTACATCCTCAATAT
>ERZ777306.2424-NODE-2424-length-23751-cov-7.848287_pt1 | contig 23751 bp, 27 predicted proteins | sample MGYA00374966_ERZ777306 | MGnify/ENA primary metagenome ERZ777306 (study PRJEB29329, sample SAMN06343882) | mouse gut metagenome | isolation source: Mouse cecum | place: Austria: Vienna | collected 2014-11-15 ...
GTCTGTATTTGGTTTTTCTTTAGTTAGTTATATCTTTATTTAATTGCGTTGGATTTTCCGATGTCGGATAACCCGGTGTCGGAAAATCCAATATCGGATAATCCAACACCGGGAGTTGTTACGGTGTTCAAAATCCGTCTAATCCAATCGCTTTATAAAACTAATGCTTTCTTGGGTAGGTATGTTACGCAGTAGAGGTTAAAAAGTCCTTGATTTATGCGGCTTTCAGAGCATGGAAAACACTTAGACGATATTTTATATCCCTACCCTCAAAAACAGCGTTCTATTGCGTAACAAAAAGCAGAGAACCGACCACTAATGAAAGTGATGTGTTCTCTGCTCTTGCTTGCACCCTGTTTGTCAGCGTTGATGATAAGTTGTTGTAAATACTTCCTTATCACCGTAAAACTAATGGTTTGCTGGTTTTCTGTTTGCTTTTTCCATACCCTTGATTGGCCTCACAGCACGCTTGATTTTTCAGAAAAATTTGACAAATCAGGAGTGTTGAAAAATGGCTAAAATCAAGATGAAACACAGCGTCACGGTTGCGGACACGTTCGCGGACTTTCTCACTGGAAAGAAAGCGGCGGGGGTCAGTGAAAAGACCCTTGCCACCTACAGACAGCACCTTTCCGCTATCAGCAAACACCTGTCCCCTGCTATCCCCATGGATGGGCTGAACAAATCAGTGCACTTATCTGATGCAAACGAGCCAGAACCTTATTTCTGGCCGAGGCTATCCAGACCTGATCCAAAGACATCTTGAAACATTCCGCAGTTACTGAAGGATCAGGAATCCCTTTTAGTGCGACTATGGCACTTTTTTATAATTTTCTCCAAGTCTTCCTCAATTCCATCCATGAACCTTGTCCGGCGTTCATCAATCATTTTCTGCGCATACGTCATATACAACACTTCCATTGTTTTTTCACTGCAATCTCCTGTATCCGTCCCTGGGTCTTCTGTTCCAACGGTATCCTATATGGTTTTTCCATATCGCTTGTACTGTCCAAATCTAAATTTAAAAACTACAGAATAGGTTTACTGGCGTTGCCCTCTGTGTGTTGGCTACTGAAAAAGAACAAATGGCTGCTCCATCCTAAAGATTAAAGAATACCATAAGCTTCTAATTTTTTGGCAAGCGTTTTCGGTTCAAATTCGTGCAATACAAATTTTATGCAAGAAGTATCTCTAATGTCTATAACGCCGCTCCATTGCCTTAGCATTATCTTAACCCCCTTGATATCTTTGTCAAAAAGCTCACTAAAAGTGACATGATGATCTTGTAACCAAGTACACAAGCGAATAAATTCTCTATTCTTATCATTCTGTGTAGTTATTGTTAATACAGATATTATTTCTGTATTGTCCTGTTTCAATTTGGGAGTTGACCACCGAAGCAACTTTTTTAGATTTACACTATGTCCTTTTTCGTCAAAAGGTGGTATAGCTGGCAAAGCAATGTTATACTCATATACGTCTATAATCTTCTTAATATCAGCAGATTTCGAAAAATATAAAATTCCATCACAAAAATCTTTATTTTCAACAACCCACTGCATAAGTAATTGAGGGACAATATACGCTTGTTCTATGCTTCTCTTATCTGACTTCTTCATGGAGCAGGCAAGAATAAGTGGAAATGTTTTTAGATATCTTATCAGGATACTAATCCAATATTCTGAGGAATGTCCTTCATTAATTTTGGACCAGCAACATACGGCCAACGGATGATATATGGCCAGTATAATAACTTCTAAAGAATCATTAAATTTAGAAAAGCTATATCCTAAATAGTTTGATTGAAACTCCGAAAAGGCATATTTGGAGGGATTGCCGCACTCATTTACGCCTAGGTCGATATTTGTTGTCAAGTACAAGCTTGGAATATCTGGACAACTGTATCGCCCTCTGCTGGCCTGAGATTGCAGATGATTAGGTAAATGAAATAGTTCATCTGGCTGATTTACATCCCAATTACCATTGTCCATCCTACGGACCCTATAAAATTTTCTTCCGAAAGACTGCCTAAATATTTGTAAATAACGTCCATCTCGAAACAATGTCTCAGGCACTTCTCCGCTCATTGTTTCAAGAAAAATATCCTGTTTTATACTGTTCATCATCATATTAAAGTGTCTTTTTGATGCTTTAATGTCAGACTCCATAAAAGTTTGCACCACACTATTTAACAAAGCAAATGTATAATCTATTTCCTGTTTCACATTTGCCCAAATAGGCCCCATATTCTGATACTTCTGATCCGTACCAGCTAACGTAATACATTTTGTAATTTGCGCCATAAAAGCTATTTGCCCTGCCTTGATAAAGTCGACTATATCAGCTACAGCGATATCATTATCTACTAGATCAGCCATCACTTCAAAAAGAGCATAAATGTCCAGACTTTTAAACAAAGAAAACAAATCTTCATTCATCATAAACCATTCCTTTTAATTTTAGATAAGCATACTATCTCAGTGTTCTTCCTAATTGGAATGCAAACAAAAGGTCCAGAAAAATGATTGCATATCATCCTCAAACCAATATACCCAACAACATCCCTTGTCTGTGGGATCAAATCCCCATTTCTGAGACTCAAGCTCATAGAAAAAAGACAACACTCCGTGATTAGTCAGGAGATGCTCGAAATCATAATGGGCAAAAGTTGTAGAGTCAAACTGGGCCAGGAAGGCTAGTGACCAGCTGTTATACACTGGCCAGATAAAATCTGGTGGGACATCGGGATGACTACCAAAGCGAGTTCCTCCCCATTCGTATTTTGCAGGTTCCATAATGTCTAAAGTAATTCTGTTCCTCTGGTATTCTTTCAGCTTTTCTTTTGACCCATGGTTGGTTCCCCCTTTTTGTATATCTTATCATATGTAGTAACGGATATCAACTACCCGCAGTTGGAGTGTTGCTTGGGCAGGCCTCGGTGTTGTGAACTGTCAACGCCGATATGAAATTGTAAGAAAACTCCGAATAAATTTTTTCATTTTTCGGCGGGGGTAACAGAATCAGATACTTCCTTGCTGGAAAAGAGTGTTCAAGATTTGCTGTTTCTGGCGCATAAATTCTTTACGTTCTTTGAGCCGATAGGACTCTCCTTTGATGTTGATCACGGTGGTACAAAACCCGATGCAGGATAGAAGAGGCAATGGTAACGTCGGCAAAGACCTCGTTCCACTGGGAGAAGGTCTTGTTGGAAGTAAAGACGGTAGACGTTTTTTCATACCGCCTGGCAACGAGCTGGAAGAACAAATCGGCGCCTTGAATATCCATGGGGAGATAACCAATCTCGTCAATGATGAGCATCCTGTCGTTCAAGGTCGACTTGATAGGGAAGCCGGACATCTGGATTTGTTTCTCATAAGCCCGTTTCCATTTGGATTTAGTCTCCTCTGCAAAGATATGGTCCAAAACATCTACAATATTGAGATTCTCCACCACAGCCCGTTCCAGGTAGTTGTCCAGGATTTCCAGGGTGTTTTTCATCTTAAGGGCTTCCAGGTTTTCCCTCAACCTGTCCATGGTAAATTTAATCATACAGCACCTCATCGTGTCTGGACAAATCGGACGGTTTCAAGGGGAAGTCAATTACCATAACTGTTTTTCACCTTCGACAAATAATATATTTCTGCGACCACTTTCTACAATTTTGCAACCATGGGCAAACTTTTCATTGTCCTTTTTCTTTAATGGAATTAGAGCGGCAAGAACATCATTAAAATCGTCTATCAGAGTAGTTTTGAGTGCCTTACAATAATTCTAGCGCTGCCTTTTTTAGCTTTCCATACATTTGTATTGTCAGCAGTACTAAAAAACACGGCACTCTCAGCTTCTGACTAGTTTTTTAGTGTGAATCCATAGTAGAAATCAAAGAAAAATAAAGACAAATGGTACAAAAAGGATGAGAATGGATTTGTGGAAAACAAACTCATCGAATTATACTGCACCATTTGCCAATGCACTGATAGCAGATTTAGAGAAGAATTACAACACCAAAGCAACAACAATTGTCCCCAATTTACAGATGAGGAGTTGATCACGGTCTACCTGTGGGGCAAAGGACAGCAATTGTTGACGCGGAAAGCGATCTATAACTAGTCCTTGTTTGAAAATAGGGAAGGATGAGCTAAATCAGCAAAATAGCGATAGAGGCCAAGTACACAAAGGCGAGAAAAGACGTATCCAACTTGTCATACCTGGTGGCGATTCTGCGAAACCATTTGAGTTTTTGGAAGAAGCACTCAACCAAATGGCGCTCTTTATATAGCCACCAATCTACCGGCCACGGCTCAGAAACATTGCTTTGTGGCGGGATCACATAGCTGGCTCCCCGTTCCAAGATGTAAGCTCGGATCGTCTTTGCCCCATAAGCACGGTCTGCCAATACATTGCTGCCGCTGATCTCTACCTTTTTCAGCAATTCAACAGCATGGACCGAATCATGGTCATTCCCCGCGGACAACATGAACTCAACCGGGTTCCCCAATCCATGCACAATTGTGTGCAGCTTTGTATTCAGTCTGCCTATGGTTCGTCCAACTGCCTTATCTGCCGTTTTCCCCCTCCGTTAGCACTTTCGTGAACCTTGATGCAGGTAGAGTCCAAGCTCAGATTTTCCATATCCGCATCTGCGGACAATGCGCGAAATATGGCCTCCAATGTACCATCGTCCCGCCATTTGGCGAATCGGGCATACACAGACTGCCAAGGACCATACGCCTCCGGCAGTTCCCGCCACTGCGCCCCGCTGCGGACGATCCAGAGCATCCCATTCAGTATCCTCCGGTCATCTTTCCGTGGACATCCCCGTTTTCCCGTCCTTTCTGGCGGAAGCAGTTCCTTTACGCGTTCCCATTGTTCTTTTGTCAATTCATACCGTTTCATATTCCTATTTTCGCACTTGCCGACGATTTGTGCAATATTTATTTTTCAAACAAGACCTAAATCAAGGAGGAACTTTCCATGTCAAAGCATTTTTTTAACTCAGCTTTGTCTCTTGCCCTAGAGTCTGTTTTAAAACTGTCAAAGTAACCAGGCAAGGATACAGGCAAGGCAGACAACAGCCCGGAAATAGAGCGCTTTCTTCTCATATCTGGTGGCAAAGCGGCGGTTGTTTTTCAGTTTAAGGAACAGATTTGCTACCAGATGGCGTTCTTTGTAAGTATGCCAGTCAGTTTTTCTGGGATAATTGGCAATGATACGGCTTGGAATTACTGCAATTCCGCTCCGTTCCTTCAACCAACGTACAAACTTATCACTGTCATAGCCTTTATCTGCCAGTATGAGTTTGCCATTCAAATCAAAAGGCTCCAACAGAGCCTGTGCCATACAGATATCGTTTCGGTTCCCACTGGAGAGTAAAAATGCAATGGATTCCCAAGCCCATCCGTTACCGCATGGACTTTTGTGGTCAAGCCCCCCTCTGCTCCTTCCGATTTCCTCACGGTATCCCCTTTTTTACCCCGCTGGCATGCTGGTGGACTTTGATTGTAGTGCTGTCCAGCATCAGCGTTGTTTCATCCACCAAATCTTGCTCAATCAGGGTTGTGAGGATATCTTCCCATACTCCAGCTTTTGTCCAAGTACGGAACCGGCTGTATACGCTTTGCCATGGCCCGAACCGCTCTGGCAGATCCCTCCATGGTATTCCGGTGTTCAACCAATATAGGATTGCGTCGAGCATTTCCCGGTTGCTTTTTTCTGGCCGGCCTCCTTGCGGCTTTTTTTCTGGTGGAAACTTATCTTTGATCCTATTCCATTGTTTTTCACTTATTTCATGTCTTTTCATATGCTTTATTTTATCATCTTTGTACTTTACACACAATATCTAAGTTTTAAAACAGACTCTAGGGCCTGAAAGTGCCTATTTGCAAGGGTTTTTCAACTTTTATTTTACTTACAAATATAGCTCAATCGTTAAAAACGCATGTAGGGAAACTTGAACCCCCCACCGCATAAAAATTTTGCTTTAAATTTGGCACAGCCTTTCGGGGCTGTGCTTTCTACTATCTTATAATTGTAATTTAGAAGAAATTGTGTTGCCATGGACGTGTTAAAAAGTGCGCAAATTTGGACTGGACTCCAGAAGAATTTTCAAGGTGGGTCCTCTGCCAAGGCGTCAACTGTCTGCTATGGGTATAAAGTTACCCAGTCCAACGAACCTGTTATTTATTGCACAGAAGCAAGTGTGGTAAATTTTATTTTTCGTCAGTTCATGAGTGGCAACAGTCTAGGAAAGATTTCTAACGCTTTAGCCCGCTTGGGTATCTCCTCCTCCACCGGAAAAGCCACATGGAGCCGTGCGACAATCTCAAAACTCTTGAATAACGAGAAATATGTGGGTGATGCTATTTTAGGCAAAACCAACGTGATCAATGGTATCTAGGTAAAATCTCATGATGTCAGCAAACAGGTTCTCATGAAGGCACATCATCTGGCAATCATATCTCATAAACTCTTCAATGCCGTGCAACGGAAGAAACACATAAGGAGCAGAAGCCAACTCGCTAGTAGATAAAACTATTAGGTGGCTGAGATTGTGGCTACCGCCAGAGAGTTTCCTCCTCAAAAAAGAACCCGTTTTGAATAAGGCAGCCACCTACTGCTGTATCAGCACGAAAGTACAGGGCAAATTAGACGATTCATCTATACAAAAGCAATGCAATGAAGAACGGATTAATGCAAATCCTAACTAGCAATTCACGGAAATCTATTCTGATGTGGGTAGCGGAACTAATATAGGTGGAAGTCAAATCTAAGAAAGTTCCATGTTATATTGTACGATTGTAAGGATCAGGTGAGCTTTATATGGCATTTATATATTATCTTCCCGATGAAAACGGAAAAGGAAGGGAACATGGCACAAGTACAAATGCAGTGACCATAATCGGAGCAAATGGATCAGGTAAGAGCAAGTTGAGAGCGTGGATTGAGCAGCAAAGTATGCAAGATATGCGTCGCATAGGGGCACAGCGAAAATATTCCACTAAACAATGGCAATCAATGGTAGAAAAGCAATAAAAAGAGGCAAAAAGCAAGAGAAGGAAAGATAAAAAAGAAAAGGCCAGAAAGAGAACGAACATAAGAAGCAGATTGGATAGCGGCTTTAATCTGCAGCCAATTGAAAAAAGACTCAATCGGTTGTCTGGAAGAAGCAACAGCGGAGTTAAAGCAATCACCAGAAGATAAAATATCCGTCGTTTTTTCTTTCTGGGCGTAATAAGTTCAATTGCCCAGTTATCCCGAAGTGTGGCTTTCCAGGCAGCGTCGGCGTAGGCGCGGTCAGCAAAGAGTTTTCTGTTGGCAACAGGAGCACAATCCAAATCAATCTGTTTGGCAGCCCAGAGGTCACAAAGAGAGGCCTGGCTGATTTGAAACGCACACGGAATGGGCAGTTTTCCTGGCCGAAGCATCACAAAGGCATGGAGCTTACCCTATAGCTTGTTACACAGAGAGCCATCTTCCTGGCGCACAAATAATCTTTAAGATGTTCAGCGCGTACCTCCAAACAAACGGGAATGCCTTCAGCATTTCTTTTTATATGCACTACTTCGATATATCCTTCTGCAGGTCGAACCCAAGTATCCACTTCACGCTTCAGCCCTAATGCCAACACAAAGTCTTGGTGCAAAAACAATTCAGTAGGTTCTGGTGATTCCATCTCCTGCCGTAATATCAAACATAGTCCCAAGAAAAGATCTTCCAAATCTGTACAGATATCCGAGGCAAAATACTTATCATTTTCATAAAGCCATGGTATGCTATCGTATCCAATTCCTATAGAATCCCATCCCATTTTAGCCACTCGCTCTTTTCCTGCACGTGTCAGTTTTCCAGTAATTATCAAAAGTAGAAATCATCATTTTCTCCCTTTTTTCGATGTTTTTTCTATACCGATATAGTAGCGATAAATACAGCAAAATTCAATATAATTTCTGAGCCCGAAAAAACAACAAGGATGAACTTCAACAAATTGGCTATGATCTCAGATATTGTTTCGTTGCATGTAGCGCTTGCGTCAAATACTTTTCGATGCCATCTGCTTTAATCCGGTTTTTATGCGGAATTTCAAGACCTCTCACAACTGGTGGAAGTGTGTTTAAGATACCTTTAATATCGATTACGCCTTCGCCTGGAATTAACCTTTCTTCCAGCCCGGTTCTTACCAGTTCTGCCCCCTGTGGAACTTCTGATGGTGCGTCACACATATGGATATATCGGAACCATTCACTGGGGAGTCCATTCAAGTCACTGACTTTGTTTCCGGACCTGTAAAAGTGAAATGTGTCCAAGACAATTCCTTGATTCGGCTGCTCAACTTTTTTTAAAAGTCGAGCAGCCTCTGCAATCCCCGGAATACAAGACCATGTTACAATTTCCAAGTTTATATTAATATCAAATTTATATGCTATTTCACAAAGTTCAATAAATTTCTCCTCATAGAAATGGGGATCGTCCGTCCATATGTTGGTTAGAACCTCGTGGACACCCAGTTCTGCAGCGGTCTCCAAATCTTTTTCATAGTCCCTTACATCTACACCCTCAAAAATTCGCGCATTTTCCACATCATGGATAATAATACCAGTTTCTGCAAGAGCTTGCTTTGTTTCCAGAAGTGCCTTTTTATTGTCTGCCAAAGAAAAAGGATTTTTCCCTGTACTAGATTCTTTCACAGAGTCAGTTGCTGCACGGGTTCTGGTTGGAATTGCTCGAAGGCTTACACAATCAAAACCAGATTTTGACGCAAGCCTGATTAGTTCAGATGGTTCAGTTTCTGCACTAGTCAGATGTACTAATGAATACAAACTCATATGTTTACCTCTTTACTAAATACTCGCTTAAGGTATTCAATACCTGCTCGTGTTGCTTCATAAGTGTTCGGCAGAGGTTTACATTCAATGCTGACCCACTTATCATACTTAGCTTTTTTCAAAACTTCTGCGGCCTCATAAAAATTGAAATGCTTGTCGTCCGGAATACTGCGCCCTGCATCAGATACATGGAAAAGAACTAGCTTGTTAAGCGATCTTTTGATAGCTGCGCTGATATCGGTATCCTCTGTCATCATGTGATAGGTGTCCCCGTTGTATACAAGCCAGTCGGAATTAAATTTTTCCAAAAAAGCCACCGTTCGTTCTGTAGAGCAAAAGACATCTCCATCATTTCGATTTATTTGTTCCATAACGAAAGGTGTTTGAATCTCTTCAGAATATGAGAGTACTTGGGCTACACTTTCTGTTAAAATCTTTTCATATTCATCATCTGTCCACCCAGGTTGTTTTCTTCCTCGTATAAAGCCAACCAGGATCTGAGAGTTTAAATATTTGGCCAAATCCAACTGCCGCTTTAAACGTTCGATCGTCGCTCGGCGAATGATCGGGTCTGGGTGTGTCATACTCATTCCTTCATAGGTATATGCCAGCCCTGTCGTAATTGCAGATGCCTGCAGTCCATAACTGTCAAGAACATTTTTAAGGTATTTCTGATCGACTTGCAATGGGTCCTGAATCTGAAGTTCAATTCCATCGTATCCCAAACTCTTTGCAATACTCGCGCATTCACCATAAGTTTTTCCTCGAAGCGGAAATGGAATATCTGTTGGAAGATCCCGATCCACTGCACAAACACTAAACTTCATTTATTGGCTCCAATCTATATATACTTTTTTCAAATTGTTCAGCCTGCATCAATAACGCATATCTACCGCTTAAATCAGCAGCAAACTAATGGCAGGAATGAAAGTAATGAGCATTAACGCAATAAAGAACATCAGAAGCAGCGGTACCGCTTTTTTAGCTATGCGCATTACTTTTAGCTGCGTCAGCGAAGCTGCCACAAACAGGTTCATTCCAACGGGTGGGGTAACAAATCCAATTGCAAGATTTACAACCATCATAATGCCAAAATGGACAATGTTTATGTCGATAAGTTTTACAACAGGAAGCAAAATCGGAGTCATAATCAGAACCGCCGCACCAGTATCAATCAAACATCCGGTGACCAGCAGAACAAGGTTCAGAAGCAGAAGAAGTGCAATCTTATTATCAACGATTCCTCCAAGCAACGAAACGACTGCTTGGGGAACGCGCAACAGAGTAATTGCTTTCGCAAAGATTGCTGCGGCGCCAGTGATCACAATGCACGGGCTAAGAGTTCTAATGCTTTCAACAAGAATTGCTGGGAGTTCTTTCAGTGAAACTGTTTTATAAACGAACATGGAAACAATCAAGGCATAAACAACAGATATACATGCAGCCTCAGTTGGAGTAACCCAGCCCGAATAGATCCCACCTAAAATAATTATTGGGCTGAGCAGTGCAAAGAAACTTTCCTTAAAAATATACAGGAACCCCTTTGCGCGCAGGCTGTCGACCAGAGCATAGATTTTTTCTTTGTCTTCACCATGCTTTACACAGTAAAATATTGTATATCCAATTAGTAATATACCGATTAATATCCCGGGAAGAATACCGGCGGTAAACATATTTCCGATAGAAGCGCCCGAACTGTCAGAGTACATAATAAACGGGATACTGGGAGGAATTATAACCCCTAGGCCGCCTGCCACGGCAACCAGCGCAGCAGCAAAAGCGGGCTCATACTGCAGACTTATCAGCATTGGAATTGTCATGGAGCCAACAGCTGCGGTCGTCGCAGGTCCCGAACCTGAAATCGCCCCATAAAATAAGCAGGTTACAACGACTGCGCTAGGCATTCCTCCGGGCAATTTCCCAATAAAGTAACTGAAGAAATCATAGATTTTTTTAGAAATTTGTCCTCTCGCCATGAGAACACCTGATAAAATGAACAACGGAATTGCAATTAAAGAAATGTTATTAAATGCTTGTGCTAAATTTCTAATCAGGTATTCAGGATTTACCGCAAAATTCCCTGTAAGCGTATAGGGAACCATCGCACTGATTAATAGAACAACTCCGACTGGAACACATAAAAGGATTGCAACGAAGAATACAACAAACACAGCAGCTATCATTGTTTTTCTACCTCCTGTTCCCCGTTCCTTTTGCTTAAGATTTTTTTCAAATTAATGACGCACATTTGACATGATCGAACAATAACCATGAAAAATCCCAGTGCTAAAAACCCATATACTAAGTCCATGTTATATGGCATTACCGTTGCTGATGTAGCTTTCATCGAAAGGTAAACGTTATATGATGGTACTAGCAGACACGAAAAAAAAGACAGCATAATCAAATTTGCTACCAGGCCAAAAATTGCCTTACCTTTTGATGGCAAAAAATCCACAATCAAGTCAAATTTAATTGCAGAATTCTCGCGGATTGTAAGGGCGATTCCCCAAATCCCCATCCCTATAAATAGATGACGGCAGCATTCTTCTGTCCATGCCAACGATACATCGAAAAACTTTCTGCAAATGATTTGCGTCGTCATAATCACCACAATAGCAGCTAAAGCAAGAACCAGATATATTATCTCAAAATATCTGTCCAGCCATTTAAGAACTTTCATTTATTTCTCCTTTCCAGGCAATGTAAAATTTCATCCTATTAGTATGCCTTTTGATAATTACTGCGCCTTATGCCCCAGCACAAGACGCAGTACATAAGAAATCTTTTTATACCTATTTATCCTGCTGCGGCAATCCATTTATCAAGCAGTTCTGACCCAATCGCCTCAGAGATACTCTTGTAAGCTACATCGTGAGTGGCCTCTGCCATCTTTTCCCTTATACCAGGAATTTGATCAAAATCAATAAAAGTCATACCATATTCTGAGCTCAGCTTGTCCAGCGCTTTCTCAGTAGTTTTGTCTACAAACTCACTGGCCGCATCTTTCACTTCGTCTGCAGAATCCTGAATAATCTGCTTTTCTACGTCATTTAGACTATCAAAGGTAATCTTGCTCATAAACACATCGCCCACATAAAAAATGTGATTGCTGTTAGTAACGTATGTCTGCACTTCATACATTTTCTTGTCTACAATCTGGCCATATGGGTTTTCCTGCCCGTCAAGCATTCCTTGTTGCAGAGCAAGGAAAATATCTGCGGTATCCAAAGGAGTCGGGAGGCAGTTCATTGCGCTCCAGAATGCGATGTGATGTTTGTTATTCATGGTTCGCAAGGACAAACCTGATAAGTCCTCATAGCTGGTAATATTTTTGTTTGAGGTCAGTTCACGAAACTGCTGATCATACAAGGTCAACAGGGTAAGGCCGGCTTTGTCATATGCTTCCTTCATTGCCACAAAGAATTCCTCGTTGTCCAGAGCCTTGCGGCCAGACTCGACATCGCTGAATAGAAATGGCATATCAAATACAGCTGCTTCCGGAATAATTGTTACTAAGGCTGCCGGGGAACATACTTGCAGATCAATGGCACCGGACTGTAAGTCGTTACAAATAGACACATCTGATCCAAGTTGACTGGCACCATAGACCTCTACAGTGATTTTTCCACCGCTCTTCTCTTCAATTGATTTCTTCATTTCGTCACCCCAAAACTCATTAGCAGAGCCGGCGGCACCAGTGTGTGCAAAGGTTAATGTCCTTTCACTTACCTGGTTGAGGTCATATCCGCCTGCATCACTTACAGGCTGCTTTGCAGAGGAATCTGCTCCGGAAGTGTTGGGATTGGTTGTAGAAGAGTTGGAAGGAGATTTGGAGCAGGAGGCCAAACTTAATACCATAGTAAGTGCTAAAGACAGGGAAATAAACTTTACAATCTTTTTCATTTTTTTCTCCTTATAATTATGGTGGAAAATTTTTCCGTTTTATTGATATGTTTCTCTTCTTAAACAAAGGTAGTCCTTTTCTGCTTCGGTTAGTGTTACCTTCAATGCCTTTAGGCTGGAGTCCAGTTCTTTCCTGTTTTTGCATCCTACCAGAGCTGAAACCGGAAAATTACGGCACAAAACAAATGCGACTGCAATATTAACAGGATCTACTCCTTTTTCTTTTGCCAGAAGACGGCAACGAGCCAACCGTTCAAAGTTTTCCTCATTGAAATAAGTTTCCCTGATCCACTGAGGACAATCTGTGCTCTCTTTATTCCACAGGCCGACCAAAAATCCTGCTCCCTGGGATGCCCATGACATGAGGGCGATATCCTTTCCTTCATGCCACATGACCTCATTTTCATCCAAATGAATGGTTAATGGGCGACGGGGTTTTTGGACTTTCGCCAACGAAAATGAATTGCTGCTAACGGATGGCCCTTGATAACCTTTGGCCCGACAGTAATCCATAGTTTCCTCAACACGCTCATTTGTCCAGTTAGATAAACCGTATGCTTTGATTTTCCCTTCAAGGCGATGTTTCTCCAGACGGTCGAGCAACGGTCCGACTGGCATGTTCGGATCATCTCGGTGCATGCAAAACATGTCAAGATAATCAACATTAAGATGGTACAGGCTCCAGTAAAGATCTTCTGTAATCAGATCCGGCTTTACTCTCCAATACTCAGGATGGTGTTCATCGTCAGGCGTAATAATTGGATGGCAGCATTTGCTGATTAAAATAATGCTCTCGCGCTTTCCGCTCTTTTCCATCCACTCCTTAATACAGGATTCAGCCTGATGTGTAGGGCCGTAAAAACGCCCCGTCTCTACTACTGTTCCACCCGCTTCTACATACGCATCCATAACATCGTTAATCTGATCCTGATACTGAGGTGCAAACCAGACACTTCCCAGAGCCAATCGAGAAAATGGCTTGTCCAACCCCTTTACATGAATATACTCCATGTAAGCCTCCTTTAATCATCTGTCAATTTCAATTGGGCAGTATACGCAAGGTGTAATACTTTGATAATGATGCCATGGATAATGGCCCGTCTCATCGTAAAATTTGTCATGCACAATTCCGGGTGCCATAATGCATTCCCCAAAATATGTGGACAAATCGTTTGCAAGAAATTTCTGCATTTTCCCAAAACCAAGAATCTGTGCGTGTACCTCATCAAAATCTCGGTCATGGGACTGATGCGGGCCGGAAGGCGCTAATGGTTCTGATACAAAACAGAAATTAATTTCGATGTGGTTTTTACCTAGACCGGTTTTAAACTTTGGAGATTTGAAATAGGGAAGTCCTCTATGACGTTCAATTCCTGAACATTCATAAATTGATTTCCATGTTTTCTTGATGGCCTGGATCGTATCAATATCGTGAAAATTACATCTTTGATAATCTTTAACGATAAATGCCTGATCGATGTTCTCTACCCATACTGCTTGTGCAATAGTTCCTTTTAAAGGCATAATTGGAATTTTTTTAATAAACATAATAGTTTGGCTCCGTTCGGATAGATTAAACACCAGACTATTTTCCTCAACCCAGTACCGGTCTTCATGTTCAACATAGTCTACACTGAAAAAGGGTTCTGCAAAATCAAGTGTTTGTATCATTGGTTCATCCTCCTCTCATTATAATATTTTTCATTCAACAAAAATTCTATAATATATTTTATTGAATTACATATTACTAATATATCACATATTTTTTAGATGTCAATAAAAATCTTTATAATGTGTAATAATTGTTAATAATATACTAAAATTATTATTTAATTTAGGCGAATTGAATAATAATTTTGCTATATTTCCTTACTATTATTATATCAAACACTTTTAAAATAAATTTTGTAATATATTATAAATTAAAAATATTGACTTATTAATTTAACAGATGTAGTATAATATAAACATTTCAAATAATACGAATATCTCTCCAGAGCTTTTAAGACGTTATAACTCAAATAAGATCTGAAACATCGCAAGGAGAAATTATGGAATTAAGCGTTCTTCTTTTGAAAAAAATAATTGTAATGGTGCTTATGGTATTTATGGGTTTTTCCTCCGTCAGGGTTGGACATCTCAAAAGCACTGACAGCCATACCGTCGCCGCTCTGATTGTAAATTGGATTAACCCCTGTTCAATATTTTTATCTTTTCTATCTGGCTATTCTGATGAAAAGTTATTTAATCTGGGTTTTGCTCTCATTGCAGCTTTTTTTCTGTTGGTCTCTTTCATATTAATTTCAGCGTTTATTAAAAAATTTTTTAATATTTCCAGTGTAGAACAATCTTCCCTCATTTATTCAAACTGTGGTAATTTTGTAATTCCTTTAGTTCTTTCCCTTCTCGGTACGGAAGCTGTTTTTTATTGTTCGGCTTACATAGCTGTACAAAATCTTTTTATGTGGACACATGGTTGCCTCATTATCAGCGGGAGTACAAGCATAGATTGGAAAAAAGCTATCAATAAAAATATAATAGCGGTTTTTCTTGGATCCTTAGTCTTTTTTTGCAAGATTGAACTGCCGGCGTTTCTTGTTGACACAGTTTCAACTATGTCTGGAGCATTATCTCCTTTATGTATGTTGATGCTAGGTATTATTCTTGGTGGAGTGGATTTTTACGCATTAATAAAGAATAAGCGTATTTATCTTGTAAGTTTCGGGAGGCTTTTGCTTTTTCCCATAATTGGAATTTTTTTAATTCAACTGACACATGCAACAAGTTTTAATTCTAACGCAAAGGATGTCCTTTTAATTACAACTATTGGTATGAGCGGACCCGTCGCAACTTCCATTACTCAAATTGCCGAACTATACGGATCAAGTTCTGCCGGTAAAGATTCTGGCAGCATAAATGTGATGACTACATTATTCAGCGTCTTTACTTTGCCTTTCATTGTGTATCTCTATCAGATGTTCTGCTAAAGCCTTTCGAAAGCAAAAAGTAAAATATAGCTATTAAAATACAGAAAAGTCTGCTATAATATAAAATATTGTATTTTCGCCAGATTCTTTACAAGAATACTTTTTAGGAGGTGTGTCTGCATGGCTAATTCCAGTGATAGTAAGGAAACCGCTTTAAACTATATTAAAAACCAAATTATTACCTGTGCCATGATGCCTGGCTCAACTATTCAGATTGATGAAATTGCCGAGCACCTGAATATTAGCAAAACTCCTGTTCGTGAGGCGCTTCTAGCATTGCAGCATGATGGGTATGTAACGGTCATTCCCCGCAAGAAAACGATTGTCTCCAAAATTTCGCTTCAGGATCTTAAGGATATATATGATGCCAGGGTATTGATAGAATCGTTTGTTATTGAGAATATTACTGAAAAATGCGCCGAAAATAATATGGAATCCTTCCTTTTGCTGCGTAAAACATGGGAAGGCATTGATATATCCAATCAAAGCAGAGAAGCTTATATGGATTTTCTTCACTCTGATATAAATTTCCATCTTACATTAGTCAGTCTTGAATCTAATCCATATATTGTGAATCTTTGTCAGGAACTCATATACAAATCTCAACGTTTTTGGTATGTTGCTTTGTTTAATAATGATATGCACACAGTACGTGAGGAGCACCTCAATATTCTCGATGCAATTATCAGGCACGACGCCGAAGCTGCTGCCGCTGCTTGTAAAAAGCATATCTCCGTATCCAAGGCACTAAGTATTCTGTCAGACTGAATTGTAACTTGGGGTAAAGAATATTATCCGAGTGTGTTTGTCCCTTTGGCCAAGCCGGGCAAAAGCACCGTTGACAAAAGTCAGACTTTCAGTCAATGCTATGAAGATAAGGAAAAAAAGAACTCCCGGCACGTCTGGAAAGACGGTGCCGGGAGTTCTTTTTTTGTATTGCTTTGTATGGCATATTGCTCAAACAGCGGCAGTTTTCCCTTAACTTAACGGAAATCGAAAAACTGTCGGTTAAGTTAAAGAATCTTTCTGCTCCTTGACAAATATACGCACCTCTCGCTATAATTAAAATACAGCAAAAAAGCGCAATGGAAACGCCGAGGGCGTTTTGTTGCGCTTTTTTGCGTTTTTCTGAATTTTTTGAACAAAGAAGCCTTTGCAAGAGCCCCGAACGTGAAAACATTTGCGCAACATTCCGGCGCACCAAAAGGCTATAATCGTGTGAAAGTACATGCCATTTACGATGTTTTATCGAAAATGTATCTTTCCGTCAAAATTCATCCCCAGCCGGAGCAGGACGAGATTGGAGCGTTGGAGCTTCTGCTGACGTGGTATGATATCGCCGGAAAGATTCTGCTTGTGGGGGATAGGGGATATTCCAGCTATGCGCTGTTTGCGTCGCCTCTTGAGCGGGAAAATACCGACTTTCTCATTCGGTTGAAGCAGGGGCGAGGCGCGATGAAATGTATAGCGAATCTTCCAATGCGGGAGTTTGACCGTCAGGTCAAGTTCACAATTACCACGACGCAGACCAAGGAGGATAAAGCACGGGGCTACAAGCTTTTTCGACTTCGGACACCATGCGTCATCGAATAAGAGCAAACAGGTCAAAAACCAGAGTGCAAAACGTGTAAATAGCGGGATTCGCCCCCCTGCAACATCACTTGTATCGTGTGGTTCAAGGCCCCCTGGTCACACAGATTTTGGATGCTCCCATGTAAAATATCGAACCAGACACTATTCTAACACATCAGCCTACTGGAATTTTTGACGGGCCGCTCTTCAACCGAAATCTTCCTACCAGACTCTTCATAAGCTGTGACTGACTGGACAGCTCTTCGCTTGCCGCCGCGCTTTCCTCTGCGGTCGCCGAGTTTGTCTGTACAACATTGGAGATCTGATCAATTCCCACAGTGAGCTGAGCGAGGGAATCCGCCTGATCGCTGCTGGCCTCCGAAATCTGTTCGATAATGCCGGCCATTTCGTTCACGTCATTGACCGCTTGAATCAAGGACTGCGCTGTATCGTCCGCAATCTGCGTTCCGTTTTCGATTGCCTGCAAAGAATTTTCAATCAAAGCAGCGATATTTTCGGAGGCCTCTTTGCTTTTGTTTGCCAGATTGCGGACTTCATCGGCTACTACGGCAAACCCTTTTCCAGCAGCGCCTGCGCGGGCGGCTTCTACAGCGGCGTTCAGGGCGAGAATATTGGTTTGGAACGCAATATCTTCAATGATCTTCATGATTTTGCTGATCTCACTAGAACAGTTGCTGATATCCCCCATTGCATGTGTCATCTGCTGCATTTTTTCTTTGCTCACATTCATCTTTACACTGACACAGTCTGCCGCCTTACTGGCCTGCCGCGCACTGTCTGCGTTCTGATTTACTTTGTTGGAGATTACATCAATCGTGGCAGCGAGTTCCTGCACAGAACTGGCCTGCTCAGTCGCCCCCTGGGCAAGCGCCTGGGAACCATTCGATACTTGGTCCGCTCCGCCCGCGACCTGAGCAGAGCTTTGACTGATTTGCAGCATCGTGTCATTGAGCTTGTCTGCAATGCCCCGGAACGAGACAAGCAGAGGATAAAAGCCGCCTGTATACACTTCCTCGCAGGTCGAATCCACCGTAAAATCTCCCTTGGCCATTTTAGCAAGGAATTGATTCTCATCCTCAATAATAAGCTGAAGCTTATGGATCAATCTGCCTACCTGAACGGCGAGGACCCCCAGTTCATCCTTCGAGGTATAGGATATCTTTACATCCAGATCCCCTTCCGCCATTTTTATGGCGGCATTCTGTATTTCAGAAATAGGGGTTTTGATCAGGCGTATAATCACAAACGAGAAGAAGACGCCTACGAGGATGATGGCAATGACAACTGCTGCCATAGTCAAGGTAGCGGTCCTGTAAAGAGAGGCGCTTTCCGCCGCTGCATCATCGCTTCCCTTTGTATTGTAGTTGATAATATCATCAAAAGCGCTGTTCAAAGAGTTGAAGAGCGCCTCACATTCTCCGTCCAGAATCCCGCGGGCACTCTCAGAGCGGCCCTGTTCAGCGAAAGCCATCATTTCTTCCGCCGCCGCCTGATACTGTGTCCAGAGATCGTTTGCGTTGTTATAGAAATTTCGTTCTTCCTCATCGATCATATCCCCATATGCGGCTAAAAGGGTGTTCATGGTTTCATTTCCATCCTGGAGATACTGAAGGCTGGTCCTCTTTTTATTATCAGAGTCTGTACTAAGGTACTCCAGCTCATTCAGCCGGATATTGGAAATGGTAGCGCTCATCTCCCTGGCCACATCAACACTGGGAAGCCAGCTCGTTGCAATGTCGCTTGTCATGTCGTTCATCCGGCCCATGAGAAAAAATGACATCCCGCTGATAATGAGCATTCCGAGCAGCGCAACTCCTATGAGAATATAAAGTTTCAGTCTGATTTTTAAATTTTTTATGTAATGAATCATCTTTGTAATCCCCTCTTATACTTCATTATCCGCTGTTGTCAGCTACAAAAATATATCGGAAGCTTTTCTCTGTTTGATAAGTGTATTGATAAGAATATGATGGATGCGTTCGGATTTATCATATTTATAGACAATATCCCATAAACAGAAAAAGGGCGAGGAAAAATTCCTGCCCTTGCTTTTTGTATTAAGTTTACGCCGCTCTTTTTCGTAGCCATTATATTAAAGGTGCAATTTTTATAAGCGCAGAGGACCGATTGAAAAAGTAACCTTCTGCTTTTCAGGGAGAGACTGCCAAAGGATGCCGCCTATATGATGCCTGCGTAGCGCTTAGGGCGTCCATTTGCCTGATACTGCTCCCGCAGCAGCTCCTGCTGCTCCTTCTCCGGGTCCAAATAGATGGTCCCGGTGTAGCCGTCCATCAGCGCCAGATGGCCCTCCCATCTGGGGGCCAGGTCCACCTCCACGATAGCCGGAATATGGTAGGCCCGGACCAGCATAGCGGTATGGCTGTCCAGACTGCCCTTTCTGGTAATCAGGCCCAGCAGCCGGCGCTGGTCAAAATCCATCACCTCGCTGGGAAGGTAGTCGTCCGAAACCAGGATGGCGGGCTCATCCATCAACAGCACCTGCCGCCCTCCCATCAGGGAGCGGAGCACCCGCTGGGAGATATCCCGGATATCCGCCGCCCGGGCTCTCATATAGGGGCTGTCCATGGCGGTAAAGGCGGCGGCAAAGCTGATCTCCGCCATTTGGACAGCGTACTCCGCGGTAGCTCCCTGGCCCTGAATCAGGGTGCGCACCGTCTCCACATAGTCGTGGTCCTCCAGCAGCATACCGTGAATCAGGAAGATGGAGGCCACTCCCTCGCCCACCTGGTTCAGCGCCCGGTGGTACAGGGTATTCAGCTCCAGAATAGCGGTCTGCTGAGCCCGGTGGAAGCGATTGATCTCCTGCCGCCAGTCACCCTGGGTATACAGCCGCATTTTAGGCTCAGGCCGGCGGTAAAAGCACAGCCGGCCGGCCACGATCTGATCCATAGTTGCCTTGCCCATTAAGATCTGCATTTCACCGCCCCTTTTCCGGGAGTTATATTCTTTTATTTTTCAAATTATATCTCCATGCTCCTCCTTTGTAAAGGTAAGAATCTTCCAAATATGTCATCATGCCAAAATTTTTCTTCGTCTATTTCATTTAAATTGGCAGTTTTTAGCAATTTTTTGCCCTTTTTCCTGGTTCTGCCGTGCATTTTTCCACTTTACTCCGATAAATTATTGTGGTATAATGTAAAAATACATCCCCACATGTCGGTTGAATATGTTTCAGGAGGTTTTTTCCATGGTTTCTCAACGTATGAAAGAACTGGGCACCGCCCGGTCTGTAATCCGGGAGCTGTTTGAGTACGGCAAGGTCCGCGCCGCCGAGGTCGGGGCGGAGAATGTCTTCGACTTCTCGCTGGGCAACCCCAGCGTCCCCGCCCCTGCCGCTGTCAACGAGACGGCCATCCGCCTGCTCCAGGAACAGCCCGATCTGATCCACGCCTACACCAGCGCCCAGGGGGCGGCCGACGCCCGTGAGCGCTTTGCCGCCTCCCTCAACCGCCGCTTCGGCACCGGCTACACCCCTGACCGGCTCTACCTCACTGTGGGGGCAGCCGCCTCTCTGTGCTGTGTGTTCAACGGCCTGACCTGTCCCGGAGACGAGTTTGTCGTCTTTGCCCCCTACTTCACCGAGTACAAGGTCTTTATTGAGGGAGCCGGGGCCAGGATGACCCTGATTCCCCCGGAAATTGAGGGCTTCCAGATCGACTTCGAGACCTTTGAGCGGGCCATTAACGAGCACACCAAGGGCGTAGTCATCAACACCCCCAACAACCCCTCCGGCGTGGTGTACTCCAGGGCCACCCTGGAGCGGCTGGCCGCTGTCCTCACCGAGAAGAGCGAACAATACGGCCACCCCATCTACCTGATCTCCGACGAACCCTACCGGGAGATCGTCTATGCCGGAGTTGAGGCCCCCTGGGTACCCCATATCTATCGGGACACCATCATCTGCTACTCTTTTTCCAAATCCCTGTCCCTTCCCGGTGAGCGCATCGGCTATGTGCTGGTGCCCGAGGACCTCACCGATGCCGGCGATATCTACGCCGCAGTGGCCGGAGCGGGCCGCTCCCTGGGCTATGTCAACGCCCCCAGTCTGTTCCAGCAGGTCACCTCCCTGTGCTGCGACATGACCGCCGACATCAAAGTATATGAGGAGAACGCCAGGCTGCTGGTCACCTCCCTGCGGGAGATGGGCTACCATGTGGTAGAGCCCGGCGGCGCCTTCTACCTCTTCCCCCGCAGCCTGGAGCCCGACGATGTGGCCTTCAGCCAGCGGGCCAGGGAGTTAGATCTGCTGATCGTCCCCGGCAGCGGCTTTGGGGCTCCCGGCCATGTGCGCATTGCTTACTGCGTTCAGACCGATATGATTCGCCGGTCGCTGCCAAAGTTCAAGGCGCTGGCCGACTCCTACCGGTAAGCTGACAGGGCCGGGCGGTACGCCGCCGCTTATAGCGATCAAATTAAATTTGACAGGACAAAACGGAAGAGCTGGACCTCTGCCTCACGGTACAGGTCCAGCTCTTTCAGTAGCCGTCAGGGTTCGACACAGGCCCGAGGCACACGGTGCCGGACTTCGACAGGGCATAGAAAACAGGGCAGGCAGCTGCGGCCCGCATTTTCTGATTTCATTCAAAATTTTGTAGAAAAATGGTCGAATATGGTGATAAAAACAACCATAAAATACGAAAAAATGACTTGCAAATTATGGCAAGATATGATAAATTGTAGGCGGTCAGTCGAAAGGCACCGGAGATATACAGTCGGGAACATTTGACGGCCAACAAAGATTTTAAAGATTGATAAGAAAGGAAGAAAAGTATGGAAAACATAAAACGAATCGTAGTGGCCGATACAGGAACGGAGTTTCGAAAAAGCGTGGTGCGGACATTGAATGACGAGCCGGGTCTCCGTGTGATAGGGGAGACGGGTGACGGTTCCGAGCTGCTGCACATGGTGCGTGACCTCCAGCCGGATGCGGTGGTGATGGAGCTGGTACTCACCGGCGGAATGGACGGCCTGGATGTATTGGAGGAATTTGCCCAGCTGCAGAGCCGCCCCAGGGTGCTGATCCTGTCCAGCTATATGAAGGGCAGCATGGTGGACACTGCCGCGGCAAAGGGTGCGGATTTTTACATGACCAAGCCCTGCCGGATCTCCTCTGTGGGAGAGCGCCTGCGTCAGATTATGGCGCCGGGCGGGCTGGAGCCGGAACAGGACGACACCGCCACCCTGGAGGCCCAGGTAACCGCCATCATCCACGAGGTCGGCGTCCCCGCCCACATCAAGGGCTACCAGTACCTGCGGGAGGCCATCATCATTGCCGTCAACGATATGGATGTCATCAACGCCGTGACCAAGGTGCTTTATCCTGAGGTGGCCAAGCGCTTCGGTACCACCGCCAGCCGTGTGGAGCGGGCCATCCGCCACGCCATCGAGGTCGCCTGGGACCGGGGCGACCTGGAGACTCTGCAAAAATATTTTGGCTACACCGTATCCAACGCCAAGGGCAAGCCCACCAACTCGGAATTTATCGCCATGATCGCCGACCGCCTCCAGCTGGAGCGGCGGAAAAACATGATTTAAGGCAAAGACTTGCCTTTCTTGCCGAACTTTGCTATCATCTCAGTATACAGCCGGGGCGGAGCATAATTTGTCGGATCATGTCGCCGTCTGGCGGAAATTGGAAAGAGAGGCAAACACAACATGACAATTCAGTACACTCCCAAGGGCGTCTGCTCCCAGGCCTTCCAGATTGAGGTGGAGGAGGGGGTAATCCGCTCCGTCCAGGTGACGGGCGGCTGTGACGGAAACCTGAAGGGCCTGTCCTCCCTGCTGAAGGGGATGACGGTGGAGGATGCCATCCAGCGCATGGAGGGTATCCGCTGCGGGATGAAGGCCACCTCCTGCCCGGACCAGCTGGCCCAGGCCCTGAAAACCGCGCTTTAAGCAGGGCAAAGCCCGGAACCTCCATCGGTTCCGGGCTTTGATCCGCTTTTACGGGCTTTCCCTTTATTTAATGGTCATTTCCTTGACCTCGTCCCCCAGCAGGGCGGCGAACTGGTCCAGGGTCATGGCTCCCAGGTCCTCGCCGGAGCGGTGCCGGACGGAGACGGTGCCGTTCTCCATGTCCCGGTCGCCCACCACCAGCATATAGGGAATCTTCTCCAGGGTGGCCTCCCGAATCTTCTTGCCGATCTTCTCGTTGCGGCCATCTACCTCCATCCGGAAGCCCTGGGCGTCCAGCTGGGCGGCCACCTGGGCGGCGTACTCGGCAGCCCGGTCGGTGACAGGCAGAAGCTTCACCTGGACAGGGGCCAGCCAGGCGGGGAAGGCCCCGGCGAAGTGCTCGGTAATCACGCCGATGAACCGCTCGATGGAGCCCAGCACCACCCGGTGGATCATGACAGGGCGGTGCTTCTGGCCGTCCTCGCCGGTGTACTCCAGCTCGAAGCGCTCGGGGAGCTGGCTGT
>ERZ777306.2427-NODE-2427-length-23728-cov-5.025979_pt1 | contig 23728 bp, 17 predicted proteins | sample MGYA00374966_ERZ777306 | MGnify/ENA primary metagenome ERZ777306 (study PRJEB29329, sample SAMN06343882) | mouse gut metagenome | isolation source: Mouse cecum | place: Austria: Vienna | collected 2014-11-15 ...
GCGCGCAAATCGCGCGGTGACCTGCGCGACATGCTGTCCTTCATCGCGGTCCTTCAAAATGTGGACAGAACCCTCTCCGAGGACGGCAGCGTGGACGGCATCACCAACCGCTGGCAGGAACTGTGGTACATCACCCTGCCCTCCATGCGCCCGCAGCTGATGTTCGGCGCGGTGATGCAGATTACCACGGCCTTTGGCGCGGGCGACGTGAGCGCCAGGCTGGCGGGCCTGCCCTCGGTGGACTATGCCGCCCATACCATTGTCAACCACATTACCGACTACGGCTATACCCGCTTTGAGATGGGCTATGCCTCCGCCGTGGCCGTCATCCTGTTTATCCTGATGGTGGGCAGCAACAAGCTGGTACAGAGGATGCTCAGAAAGGTAGGCAGCTAATGAGACAGAAGACGCACAAGCGCACGTCCGCGCGCATCAACCGCAGCCGGGCGGGCAATATCGTGACGATGTTCTTCCTGCTGGCGCTGGGCGCGTTCATGCTGCTGCCGCTGGTGTTTGTGGTCAGCAACGCCTTCAAGCCCCTGGACGAATTGTTCATCTACCCGCCCAAGCTGCTGGTGAACAAGCCTACCCTGGATAACTTCCGGGACATGGCCAAGCTGATGAACCAGTCCTGGGTGCCCTTCTCCCGCTACCTGTTCAATACGGTGTCCCTCACGGCGCTGGGTACGCTGCTGCATCTGATTTTCGCTTCCCTGGCGGCGTATCCCCTGGCGCGGCACCAGTTCCCCGGGCGCAACCTGATCTTTAGCGCCATCGTGCTGTCGCTGATGTTCTCCCCGGCGGTGACGCAGATTCCCAGTTACATCATCATCTCCGACATCGGCCTGCTGGACACCTTCTGGGCAACGCTTCTGCCGGCCATCCAGTATTCCCTGGGGCTGTACCTCATCAAGCAGTTCATGGAGACGCTGCCCAACTCCGTCATCGAGGCGGCGCGGATTGACGGCGCCAGCGAGTGGCGCATCTGGGCGTCCATCGCCATGCCCATGGTGAAGCCTGCCTGGCTGACGCTGATTATCCTGATGATCCAGTCGCTGTGGAACACCATTTCCCCCTATACCTATTCCGAGGAGCTCAAGACCATGCCCCAGGCCCTGAGCCAGATCCTCTCCGGCGGCATTGCCCGCACGGGCGTGTCGGCGGCCGTTTCGCTGATTATGCTGTCCGTGCCGGTGATTACCTTCATTTGCTCCCAGAGCCGGATCATCGAGACCATGAATTCCTCGGGCATGAAGGATTAAGGAGGGAAGGCCCATGCGGAGAATCAAGCGATTCCTGGCGGCGGCTGCCGTCCTGATGCTGCTCACGCCGTCCGCCCGCGCGGTGCAGGAGCACAGCGGCGCCTACGAAACCTACAATTATTCCTATGAGGACAACGGCGAGCTGGCCTCGGCGGCGGCCTATGTTCCGGTGCGGGTGGTTCGGGCGGAAAGCATGGGCCTGACGCCCTTCAAGACCCTGTCCGACCTGTTTGTGGACGCCGGGCACAGTGAAATCTACCTGGCGGACACGGACAACCACCGCATTGTCAAAACCGACATCGGCATGACCCGGGCCCAGGCCTTCACCGAGGCGGGGGGCGTGGCGTTTTCCTCCCCCCAGGGCGTCTATGTGGCGGATGACGCGGTTTATGTGGCGGATACCGGCAACCGCCGGGTGGTCAAGCTGACCCGGGAAGGGGAGACGCTGGCGGTGTGGGGCAAGCCCGACTCGCCCCAGTTCTCCCAGGGGGTGGATTTTAAGCCCCAGAAGGTCGTGGTGACGGAGCAGGGCGAGATCAGCATCGTGTGCGAGGGCATCTATGAGGGCCTGGTGACCATCGACCAGTCGGGGGCCTTCCAGGGCTATTCCGGCACCATCCCGGTGCAGCCCTCCCTATGGGATTTGTTCTGGCGGATGCTTTCCACCCGGGAGCAGCTCAAGAGCATGTCCTCCTTCCTGCCTGTGACCTACATCAATCTGGATTTGGACGCGGAGGGCTTCATCTACGCCACCTCCCAGGCGGAGCAGAGCGCTATGGCCAACTCGGTGCAGCGCCTGAACCCCGGCGGCAACGACGTGCTGATGAACAATTCCGGCCAGCGTCTGGTGGGCGACCTAGGCAACCTGTATGTGGGCCGCAGCGTGGGCGCGTCGGTGCTGGGGGATGTGTGCTGCCTTCCCGGCGGGCTATTTGCCTGCGTGGATCAGCGCCGCAGCAAGATCTATCTTTACAACGACGAGGGCGAGATGCTCTTCGCCTTTGGCGGCGCGGGCAGCCAGAAGGGCAACGTCACCGTGCCCTCCGCCATTGACAATGACGGCTTTACCCTCTATGTGGCGGACTCCTCCGCCGGGCAGATCACCGTCTTCCAGCCCACGGCCTACGGCAGCTGCCTCATCCAGGGCATGATGGATTATGACAACGGCGATTATGAAGGCAGCCGCATGAACTTCATGGAGGCCTTCCGCTACAATACCAACAGCGAGCTGGCCTACCTGAGCATCGGCAAGGCCCAGATGCGCGAGGGCCAATACCATGACGCCATGCTGTCCTTCCGCCTGGCGGCCAACCGTACCTATTACAGCCGCGCCCTGGAGCAGTACCGCCGGGAGGTCTTCGACGAGCACTTCTCCGCCATCTTCATGGTGCTGGCGGCGCTGCTGGTGCTGGCGGCGGCGCGGCCCATCGTGCGCGGCATCCGGGCGAAGCGGGGGCGCGGGCCCAAGGAACGTCAGCCCTGGGAGCCCAGGAGCGCCTGGGGCAGGCAGGCGGACAGAATTGTGCAGAGCGTGGACTTCGCCTTTTTCTGCATGCTGCATCCCTTCAAGGGCTTTTATGAGCTGAAGGCGGAAAAGCAGGGAACCATGGCCGGAGCCACGGTGCTGCTGATGCTGTACATCGCGTCCTCCCTGCTGCGCGGCACGCTGTCGGGGTATCTGTTCGGCGGCTCGGCGGATCAGAATCCCATCATGATGCTGATGACGGTGTGCCTGCCGGTGGCGCTGTTCGTGCTTGCTAACTGGTGCATCACCACCCTAATGGAGGGCGAGGGGAGGATGCGGGACATCTACCAGGCGGTGTGCTACGCCCTCATGCCCATGATCCTGGGCCAGATCGTGCTGATCGTGCTCTCCAACCTCCTCACCCTGGACGAGGCGAGCGTTTACTCCGTCATCTCCGGCGGGCTGCTGGTTTACACGGTCTTCCTGCTGCTGGCGGGGAACATGCAGGCCCACGGCTTCACCATGGGCCGCACGGTGGGCGCGGCCATTGTGACCGTTGTGGCCATGGCGGTGATCGTGTTCCTGGCGTATCTTTTCTGCAATCTGCTGTTTGAGGTCGCGGGCTTCATCAGCCAGGTCTACAAGGAAATCGTCTTCCGGGTATGACGGGGAAAGGAGGCTTTGCATGAAAGCATATCATAAGCGGCTGCTGACCTGCGTCATCGCCGTGGCGCTGATGCTTGCGCTGTCGATGACCTTCAGCGCCGCGGTGTTCCATGTGGACGCGCGGGAACTGAATCTCAGGCCCCAGGGCGGCGTCCAGTCCGCCGACGGGCTGAACCGTTCCTCCGGCCCGCTGCCCACGCGGGAGCGGATTGACCTGGACGGCTATGACACCCAGCTGGCCGAGGGCTTCGAGCCCGCGCTGGAAAACGACAGGGCCGTGCTGTATTTCAACCAGGCGACGGCGGAGACGGCCCTGCTGGATCGCGCCACCGGGCATATTTGGTATTCCAATCCCCAGGACAGGGCGCAGGAAACCATGGTGGAGGGCACCACCCGGCTGCGCCTGGGCGCTCAGGTGACGGTCACCTATTATGATACCAAGGGCGCCTTCGGCCAGATGGACAGCTATAACGATGCCATCGCCTACGACGGCATGAAATGGGAAATCAGGGACGGCGCGCTGCTGGTGAGCTACCGCCTGGGCAAGACGGTGGTCACCCTGGCGGACGTTCCCCAGCAGATCAGCAAGTCCCGCATGGAGCGGTTCATCTCGGCGCTGCCGGAAAAGGATCAGGAGGATCTGCTGAAAAACTACCGGCTGGCCAGCGTCGCGGGGCAGGATCAGTCGTACATTGACAAGCTGAAGGTCAAGTACCCCAACGTGGTCAACGAGGATACCTATTACCTGACCAAGGACTCCGCCCGCATCCTGAAGAAGATCAAGGGCTATCTGGATCAGTGCGGCTATACCTGGGACGACCTGGACTTTGACAACCAGCAAAACCAGGTGCAGGTGGAGGCGTCCTCCCGGGCGTTCTTCGCCCTCACCTTGAAATACCGCCTGACCGAGGACGGCCTCGCCGTTACCCTGGTGGGCGACTCCCTGGAATATGACGCGAAAATCCCGCCCAACGACATTCGCATACTGGAGTATTTCGGCGCGGGCGGCAAGCAGGAGCAGGGCTATATGCTCCTGCCCGACGGCTCGGGCACGCTGATCTACTACAACAACGGCAAGACCAACGAGACCGCCTTCTCCCTGCGGATTTACGGCGACGATACGGTCAGCGACACGGAAAGCGCGTATGTCATGACGGGCAAGGCCTCCTTCCCGGTCTTCGGCATCAAGAACGGCGCGGCGGGCCTGCTGTGTACGGTGGAGGAAGGCGCGGCGCTGTGCAGCCTCAACGCCAGGGTGGCGGGGATGCAGAACTCCTACAACACGGTGTACGCGTCCTTCCAGGCCACGGCGGTGGATCGCATGGCCCTGTCGGATACGCAGCAGATTTATTTTGAAAGCGCCCCCTACCGGGAGGACGTGACCCTGCGCTACACCCTGCTTGCCCCCCGGGACGCCGACTATATGGGCATGGCGCGGGTGTACAGAGCTTCCCTGATGGAAAAGGGCGCGCTGCGGGAGCAATCGGCGACGGGCTATCCCCTGATGCTGGACTACATCGGCGCGGCGCCGACCACCAAGGTGGTGGCGGGCTTGCCGGTGGAAAGCATGGAAGCCATGACCGCCTACGATGACGTATCGCGGCTGACAGCATCCCTGGCGGAGGAGGACGCGGAGGTCTGGCTCCTGCTGGAGGGCTGGATGAGCGGCGGCATGGAGCAGCGGGCCTTTACCGGCGTCAGCGCGGAAAAAGTGCTGGGCGGCAAGGAGGGCCTGCTGCGGCTGATGAACGAGGCGGAGCGCCGCGGCTGGCATCTCCTGCCTGAGACCTACCTGGCTACGGCCTTTGCCAAGGGCGGCTTTTCCACCTCCCGGGACTGCGCGCGGGATTTGTGCCGGGACATCGCGGTGCGCTACGATTACGATTATCTCAACCGCTACCGCCGCTATGACGGCCGGGTGATCTATCAGCTCAACGCCGCCCGCTGGCAGGCTTCGGCGGAAAGCCTGCTTGCCGGCAGGGGCGACGCGGCGCTGACATCGGCGGCCATCGCGGACGTCGGCAGCCAGCTTTATTCCGATTATTATGTGAAGCGGCCCATGAACCGGGACGCCATGCAAAAGGCCCAGGAAGCCACGCTGGAGGCCTTGGGGCGGGAGGTCTTCCTGGCGCTGCCCAACCCCAACGCCTACGCCCTCCCATACGCGGACGCCGTGTACGACATTCCCTGCTCGGACAGCGGCTTCAGGGTGACGGACGAAAGCGTTCCCTTCTATCAGGCGGTCATCCGCGGCAGCGTCAGCTATGCGGCTCCCGCCCTCAATTACGCCGATGACTACCGCATGGCCTTCCTGCGGGCGGTGGAGGTCGGCGCGGGCCTCCATTTCACCCTGACCGCCAATACCACCGCGCTGCTCAAGGAAACCGACTACGGCTACCTCAACAAGGGCGCCTGCGCCGACTGGGCGGAGACGGTCAAACTGGATTATGCAAGGGCGGCCTCCGTGCTGGGGCAGGTGGCGGGCGAAAGCATGACCGCCCACTGGAAGGCGGCGGAAAACGTCTATGTAACCGTCTACCAGAGCGGCGTGTCCATCGCGGTGAATTACAGCGGCTCGCCCGCGGTGGTGTCGGGCGTGGAGGTGCCTGCCTATGATTTTGCGGTGATCGGGGGCGCGAGCAAGTGAAGAAGAGAAAAATGATAACCCTGTCGCGGAAAAAGGCGCGCTACGGCTGGCTGTTCGTGCTGCCGCTGTGCTTCGGGCTGATCTTCCAGTTCGGCATCCCGGTGCTTCGGTCGATTCAGTTTGCCTTTTCCAGTGTCCAGGTGACGGAAAACGGCATGATCCCCACCTTTTCGGGCCTGTCCAACTTCTACACGGCGCTGATGGTCAACACCACCTTTCGCGAAAAGGCCGTGCAGTCCCTGCTGAACATGCTGCTGAACCTGCCGCTGATTACGGTGTTCTCCTTCTTCGCGGCCAGCCTGCTTAACCAGCGGTTCAAGGGCCGCTTCCTGGTGCGCACGCTGTTTTTCCTGCCGCTGGTGCTGGCGGCCCCCGCGCTGATGAACTTTGACGCCGGGGACGCGCTTCAGTCCATGATGGGCGCCTCCGGCAACTTCAAATCCAGCCAGTCCCTGACGGGCATCGAGTCGGTGAACCTGGCCCAGTGGCTCATCAGCAGCGGCGTTCTGCCCCAGACCATCGCCGAGTATCTGGCCGGCGCGGCGGATCGGATCTATGACATCATCATCCTGTCCGGCGTACAGATTCTCATCTTCCTGGCGGCGCTGCAGTCCATTCCTCCGGCCATGTACGAGGTGGCGGCCATCGAGGGCGCGTCCGCGTGGGAGAGCTATTGGCGCATCACCTTCCCCATGACCTGCCCGATGATCCTCACCTGCATGGTCTTCACGATCATCGACTCCTTCACCGGGGCGAACAATACCACCCTGACCATGATTGAGGATACCGCCTTCAATAACTTTAACTTTGGCTTGTCCGCGGCGATGAGCTGGATCTACACCGTGCTGATCCTGCTGCTGCTGGGGCTTGTGGTGCTGATGATGCGGAAAGTGGTGAAAAAGTATGAGAACTAAGCGGCAGCGCGCCAAGGGCGGGCACTGGCTGAAGGCCGGCGGCTGGCTTTACCGGCTCTTCCGGCTGGGCATCATCGTCGGCATCGGGTATGTGATTCTCTACCCGCTGCTGGTGAAGGTCTCCGTGGCGCTGATGAGCCCGTCGGACATGTACGACATGACGGTGAAGTGGGTGCCCCGTCAGCCCACGTCCGATAACTTCCGTGAGGTGCTCAGCCTGATTGATTATTGGAAGTATTTCTTCACGACCCTCGGCGTCAGCCTGGGGGCGACGCTGGCGCAGGTGGCCTCCTGTACCCTGGCCGCCTACGGCTTCGCGCGCTTCCGCTTCAGGGGGCGCAGGGCGCTGTTCTTCCTGGTGATTCTTACCCTGTGCGTGCCTCAGCAGACGTACATGGTCACTACCTACATGCAGTATCGTTACTTTGACGGCTTCGGGCTGCTGTCGTTTTTCGGCGTGACCCCGCAATCCCTCATCGGCACACCCTGGCCGCTGATGCTCATGTCCTTGGGCTGTCAGGCGGCGAAGAACGGCCTGTTCATCTACGTTTTGCAGCAGTTTCTGGCCCGGCTGCCCGGCGAACTGGAGGAAGCCGCCTGGGTGGACGGCGCGGGCGTGGGCCGTATCTTTTGGCAGATCATGCTGCCCAACGCAGGCCCGGCGATGGTGACGGTGTCCGTGCTGTCCTTCGTGTGGTGCTGGAATGACCTGTACACCGCCAGCACCTACATGCCCAGCATGCCGCTGTTCTCCACGCTGCTGAACAACCTGGCCTTCCAGATTTCCCGGGCGGAGGGCGGCGGCTCGGTGATCGACACGGTGCGGCTTTCCATGCTGACCAACGCCGGGGCGCTGCTGATTATCGCGCCGCTGATCGTGCTGTTCCTTGTGGCGCAGCGATTCTTCGTGCAGGGCATTGAGCGCACGGGTCTGACGGGCATGTAAATTATCGCGCAGCGAAAAAGGGAGTCTGAGGGCTGATGACCCTCGGGCAGGGCGATGGGGGCAAGGCCCCCAACGTTCCCCTCGCGAAGCGATAAGTGGAAGTGGGCAGGGAGCGAAGCGATCCTGACGGTCGATTCCCAAACCTTAAATCATTGAATGGGTTTGCGCCTGATAAGCCGCCCTCAGAGGCGCTCTCCTCCACTGCTAAAAAGTGTCATCATACAGGAAACATGGGTAATATTCTTTGCATCATTTCGGAATTGATAAAATGGTTGAAGTGTTGTTATAATTCTACATAAAGGAAGGGGAAAACCCGTAAAACATAAGCATTTTGACGAGGAGGACATGAAACATGAAGAAAATCCTGGCAGGTATCCTGACGCTGACGCTGGCATTGTCGCTGCTGCTGCCCATCGCGGCCCTGGCGCAGGAGGAGCCTGCGGATCTGCTCTACATCTACGGCGGCGCTTCCAACAAGAGCCGGGCGAAGCTCAAGACCATGGGTCAGCAGAGCTGGTACATGATGTATTCCACCCAGACCAATGCCGGCGAGGCCATCGACCTGTCCACCTTCAAGGAGTGCGCGCAGACCGAGACCGGCATGTGGAAGCCCGATGAGGTTGTGGAAATCATGGGCTTCGATCCCGCGCAGCCGGACAAGGCCATCGCCTTCCACGCGGACTGGTTCAACATCCGCAAAGACGGCTTCCTCACCGGCGATACCGGCTTCAGCGCGGCCGTCAAGTGGGTCTGCGAGCAGGACGGCGTGTACGATGTGACGGGCAGCTACTCCGGCGGCAGCTCCGCGGGCTATGCGGAGGAAGCCTACCATGAGGCCAACGGCAGCTATATCGCCGTGAGCGACGGCGTGTACATGAGCATGTTCATCAAGGGTGAGCGGATGTTCTGCGAGGATACCTGGGAGGGCGAGGGACGCCGAATTCCTCAGACCGAGATCGACTATCCCGGCGTGGCGCTCAAGGCTGGGGATGAAATCTGGCTGGTGACGGATACCAAGGCCAACGGCGGCTGGGACGATCCCTGGTTCTACCTCAGCATCGCTCGGGTGGGCGATCTGCCCCAGGAGTAAGGCGCGACGGCCTTGCATGCCCGCCACCATTATGAAGGAGGAACCGCCGTCATGAAGAAAACAACCGCTCGTGTGCTGGCGCTGCTTATGGCGCTGCTGCTGTGCATGACCGCTTCGGCTTTCGCTGAGGAAAAGACCTACGACCTGGGCGGCCGCGTGGTCACCATCGCCCATTGGTACGATCAGGCCCCCAAGGAGACCAGCCCCACCTACCTGGAGGAAATGGCGCTGATTGAGCACATCAACGAGAAATACAACTGCAAGCTGCAGTTTGAGTCCACGGGGGACTGGCACTCCTACCTCTCCGTCATCAACGTGCAGGCCACCAGCGGCGAGAAGATTGCCGACGTGTTCTGGGCGCCCTTCCAGCAGCTGGTGCCCAAGTGGGTGGACAACGGGCTGGTCGCGCCCCTGGACGACTACTTCGATTTTGACGCCGAGGTTTGGAATCAGACCACCAACGACGAGTGGATGATGAACGGCAAGCACTACGGCATCACCAGCTGGGGCGACGCGCTGGGCCATGTGATTCTGTTCAACAAGCGCGTCTGCGCCGAGAACGGCATCACCGACGAGTACCTCTACGACCTGCAGCGCAACGGCGAGTGGACCTGGGAGAAGCTGCGGGAGCTGGCCATCAAGTGTACCAAGGATACGGACAACGACGGCGCGGTGGACGTGTACGGCTTCGGCTCCTACGGCACCTGCCCCACCTGCCCCGAGGCGTTTGTGTACGCCAACGGCGCGTGTCCCGTGGTGGTGGATGAAAACTTCCACTACACCTATAACCTGGACGATCCCCGGGTCATCGAGGCCATTCAGTTCTGCTATGATCTGTTCTGGACCGATCAGGTCTGCTACATGGGCTCCAACGCCTGGGGCAGCTGGGAGGGCATGTGGCGCATGGGCAAGACGGCCTTCTACTCCGTGGCCGCCTGGAACATGATGGATTACTTTGAGGACCTGGAGGACGATGAGATCGGCATCCTGCTGATTCCCAAGGGCCCCTCCGCCGAGGATTATGTCAACGCCCAGTCCCAGCCCAGCGGCATGTTCATGCAGCCCATGGTGGAGGACAAGGAGGCCATCGCCGCCATCATCATGGAGCTGAACGCCGAGTATGACTGGCGGATTCCCCATGACGTGACCAGCGGCTACGAAAACTACGTCTTTGACGATGAGTCCCTTGAAACGATCGCCATGATTGAGGGCCGCACCGTGACCATCATGGGCGAGGCGTCCACCTATTTCCGCGACAGCGTGCTGTGGAACGACTGGGGCATCAAGGACGGCATCAGCCCCCGTACCTTTGTGGAGACCATGAAGGCGTCCTGTCAGGCGTCCTTTGACGAACTGTGGCAGGTGAAGGAACAAAGCGGCGCGGAGTAATGCGCCGCCCCCCGCGCGCCGGGCTGTCGATGATTCTCCGGCGCGCGGGAGAAAGGCTCGCATGATTCAGATTGTTCAGTCCCGCATCGGCGCGGGCTTTGAGAACAACGATACATTCCTCAACTATTTTCAGTACAGCGAGCATGGCGTCGATCTGGCGCTGATGGAATGCGGCTACGAGAACTGCGATCCCAACCACTACTGGATGGGCCGCAAGGGCTTTCACATCGTCCACATCATCTTTTCCGGCAAGGGAACGCTGGAGGTGGGCGGAAAGCAGTATACCCTTCAGGCCGGCGACGGCTTCTATATCGCGCCGGATCAGGAGGTCAAGTATACCGCCGACGAACGCGAGCCCTGGGAGTACCGCTGGCTCGGCTTCATGGGCACCCGCGCGGTGATCGCCCTCAACCTGACCAGCCTGCCTGAGACCAGCGTTTTCCATGTGAGCGATCTCGACGGGCTGAACGATCTGCTGGGCAAGATCTATGAGCAGGCCTCGCGGATGACGGAGCAGGGCGAATTGATGGCGCTGGGCTATCTGCACTTTTTCCTGGCCAGACTGATGGATGACTACGGCAAAAAGGAGCGGGCAACCAACGTCTCCTCGGAGCTGGTGAATCTTGCCACAGCCATGATCCGGGAGAACTATGCCCATGACTTCGGCGTGCAGGAGATCTGCCGGGGCCTGAACATCACCCGCAGCTATCTTTACAAGCTGTTTATGCGGTATTACAAAATATCGCCGTCGGATTATCTGCTGAAGTTCCGCCTGGAAAAGGCCCGGGAGATCCTCGCCAGCCAGAGCTGCCCCATCAATACCGTGGCGGAGAGGACGGGCTTTTCCAGCCACGCCTATTTCACCAAGCGCTTCCGCATGGCCTATGGCATCACGCCCAGGGAATACGCGCAGAGCTTCCAGCGGCCGCTGGAGAAGGGGACAGACAAATGAAGAAATGGCTGCTGTTGCTGTTGCTGCTGCTGATTCCCATGGGGACGGCCTCGGCGGAGGTGCTGGCCTATCCCGTGCCGGAGGGAACGCCCACGGAGCAGGCGATGTTCCAGGTCACGGCGGACGGCCAGGAGGTAGGCGTCTATTCGGATTACAACATGGAGTTTTACGAGGTCAGCTTCGCTTACTTCCACTTCACCCCGGATACGGCGGTGGAAGTGAAGGTCAGGCCCGACTTCCCCTTCCAGGAGGTGGAGGTGCTTCCCAAGAAGCCGCGCGCTATCACCGTGGCGGAGGACGGGGAGATCACCCTGACGCTCACCGAGCCGGGGGAGAAGCTGTCCTTCGTCTTTGACGGCGATTATCAGGCCTACGCCCTGCACCTCTTCACCAGCCCCATCGATCCGGAGCTGGAGAAGAAGAAGGACGCCTTCGGCGTACGCTACTTCGGCCCCGGCTATCATGACCTGAGCGACCAGGAGGTTGTGCTGGGCACGGGCATGACGCTCGTTGTGGCCCCCGGCGCGGTGCTGAACGCCCCTGTGGTGGTGTACAACGCCAGCAACGTCATCATCGAGGGCGGCGGCGTCATCATGATGGACAAGAAAAGCGCCGTCAACCCGGATTACGGCAACATCGTCGTTACCCTCAACCATGCCAAGAACGTCATTCTCCGGGACGTGATCGTCTGCTCCCACCGTCCGCAGAACTGGACGACCCATGTGTACTTTTCCTCCGACGTGACCATTGACAACTACAAGGTGTTTTCGCCTCAGTACGCCAGCACCGATGCCATCGACATTACCAACAGCCAGCGCGTCCGGGTGACCAATTCCTTCCTGCGCTCCTGTGACGACTGCGTGACCATCAAGGGCCTGGCCGATGCCGCTACGCCCAAGGACGCGCCCCCCAACGAGGACATCCATGTTTCCGCCACCCAGCTGTGGAACGACTGCAACAACGCCATGGTCATCGGTGAGGAAAGCATGGCGGCGTACTACGATAACATCACCTTCCGCGACATCGACGTGCTCTACTCCTACGACGACCGCGACAACCACGAGCGCCTGGACGAGCGGGCGGTGATGTCCATCGTCACCCTGCACGGCACGGACATCCGCAACATCCTCTGGGAGGACATCCGGGTGAACAACTGCCAGCGGTTGGTGTGTTTCAACTTCAAGGACAGCTTCTGGTTCGGCACCATTCAGGGCAATCAAGAGTTTCCCGGCGGGGCGGAAAACATTACCCTGCGCAACATCACCTGCGAAAGCAGCAACAAATCTTCCATCGCCAATGAGATTCTGATCTGCGGCTGGTCCGAGGACAAGCTGTTCAGCGACATCACCTTTGACAACGTGGTGGTGGACGGCGTGCGGCTGACCTCCATGCTCAACCCCTATTTCAAGATCAACGAGCATATCCGCAATATCCGCTTCCAATGATGACGGCGAGAGAAGACGCGCCATTTGGCTGAAATCGTGAAGGTTTTTCGCGAGCGTATTCCCGCCCCGCGGTTCATCGGCAAGCGGTATGAGGATGTCGGGCTTTGGGACGAATGGTAACAAAACGGCTGGTTTGACCTGCTGGACAAGACCATGGGAGGCTGCGGCGGGATTCTGTCCCTGTGGGAAAACGGGGGCGGCTATGTCGGCGTTGAGCGGCGCGGGGAAAGTCTGCCGTCTGCATACTGCATCGGTATGTTTGCCCCGGCCGACACGCCGATGCCCGACGGCTTCAGCAGCATTGATTTTGACGGCGTGGATCTGGGCACCTGCTGGCCTTACGGCAGGGAAAGCGAAGTGCATGATACCGCCGCCTGCAGGCAAAGACTGGCCGACTGCGGCATGACCCTGTGGCGCGGCGCCCAGGGCTGCGAATGGTCGTTTGAAAACTGCTTATGCCCGCGCTGCACATCTCCTGACGAGCAGGGCAACATTACCCTGGATGATTGCTGCTTTGTGGTGAAGCAGCAGGATACCTGATTTCACTGAACATCGTGTGAAAGCACAAGAGAGAGGCAATTTTTATGATAAAGGACACCTGTCGGCTGGGCCAGATCACCGTCATGTTCGGTGAGAAGGCGGAACGCCAATCCCTTATCCTTGTCCCGGCTGATATGGAGGGACAGGTCATCCCGGAAAAGGCCGCGAGCATGTCCTCTATGGCCCAGCTGCATGTCCGGGGCGACGGCCATGAAACCCCTTATTCCAAGGGCCTGACCATGCTGGGCTCCAACACGGCCGCCTCCATGCGGCTGACGGAGCGCGGCCGGGACGGCGACAAGGTACGCACGGTGCTGACCGGCGCCCATGGCCTGCGTTACATCCAGACGCTGACCGCCTGCGGCCGCTGCCTGACAGTGGAAGCCGTGGTGGAGAACACCGGCGACGTGCCCGCGGTCATCGACCACGCGGCCACCTTCTGCCTGGCGGGCATGACGCCTTTTGAGGCCGGATTCGCCCCGGACTGCATGACCCTGCACCGCTTTTCCTCCTTCTGGTCCTGCGAGGGCAGGCTGCAAAGCCAGACCATCGAGGAGCTGAACCTGGAAACCTCCTGGTCCAGATGGGCTACCAAGAGCGTGCGCATCGGCCAGGCCGGCACCATGCCGGTGCGCGGCTGGTTCCCCCTGATGGCGCTGGAGGATACCAAGCGCGGCGTGACCTGGGCCGCCGAGGTGGCCTGGGCCGGCTCCTGGAACATGGAATTGTTCCGGCAGAAGGAAGATCTGGTGCTCACGGGCGGTCTGGCAGGCTTTGAGGACGGCCACTTCCGCAAGACCCTGGCGCCGGGCGAACGCCTGGAGCTGCCCAAGGCGGCCCTCACCGTGGTGCGGGGCGGCCTGGACGAAGCCTGCGAGGCGCTGCTGGATGCCCACAGAGCCGCGCTGCGTCTGACGGGGGAGGCGGAGAAGACTCTCAATCCCATGTACAACGAGTACTGCGACACCTGGGGCAAGCCCACGGCGCAGACCGTGCGCGACGAGCTGCAGGCGGTCAGGGGGCTGGGGCTGAGCTACTTTGTCATCGACGCGGGCTGGTACGGCCAGGTGGCGGAATGGGGCCAGTGTACCGGCGACTGGGATGTGCGCAAGGCCGCTTTCCCGGAGGGCCTGAAGCCCATCACCGACGAGATCCACGCCGCGGGCATGATTCCCGGCCTGTGGTTTGAGGCGGAGGTGGCCTCGGATCAGAGCCAGGTGTTTAGGGATCAGCCGGAGATGTTTGTTACCGACGGCGGCAAGCCGATTGTGGAGACGGATCGCGCCTTCCTGAATCTGACCCGGGAAGATGCCCAGCGGTACCTGCGGGAGCGGGTCATCAACCGATTGCGGGACGACGGCTTCGGCTACATCAAGGTGGACTATAACAATACCTATGGTCTGGGCTTCGACGGCTTTGAGTCCATGGGCGAGGCGCAGCGCCGCGGCGTACTGGGTACCTACCGCTTCTTTGAGGAGATGCGCCGTCAGTTGCCTGACCTGGTTATCGAGAACTGCTCCTCCGGCGGGCACCGCCTGGAGCTGAGCATGATGTCCCGGTGCGATATGGCGTCCTTCTCCGACGCCCATGAGTGCCCGGAGATTCCGCTGATCGCCGCCGACCTGACCCGGCTGATCCTGCCCCGCCAGAGCCAAATCTGGGCGGTGGTGCGCAAGGACGACAGCCTCCGCCGCATCATTTGGTCGCTGAGCGCGACGCTGTTGGGCAGAATGTGCCTCTCCGGCCCGCTGCACCTGCTCGGTGACGCGCAGATGCAGGCCATCCGGGACGGTGTGGCGTTCTACCGCAAGGCCGCGCCCATCATTGCGGAGGGTTCCACCAGGGTTTATCGGCAGGACATCACCGCCTATGACCATGCGCACGGCTGGCAGGCGACGGTTCGCCGCGGGGAAGCGGGGCTGCTGGCGACGGCCCACGCCTTCGAGCGCAACGGCGGCCAATACGTCCTTCCCTGCGACGTTTCCGGCTGCGTCATCGACGCGGTCTACGCTCCCGAGGGCTGCGGCGCCGCCATCGAGAATGGAAGGCTGGTCTTCTGCGTGAACGGCGATTACTGCGGCATGGGCGTGCTGCTCACCCGGCGGTAAGCCTGTTCCATCCATTCGATCCCAATAAATCTTCATGAATAGAAGGAGGAACCCAACATGAAAAAGGTATCCCTGCTCCTGGCCCTGGTTCTGGCTCTGTCGCTGGCCCTGTCCTGCGCCGTCGCGGAAGACGCCTCGCCCGCGCTGCTGGCCTACTACACCTTTGACGACGCTGAGAACCTGGGCGCCGACGCCTCCGGCAACGGCAACGACCTGGTGACCACCATCAACCCCGACGGCATTTCCGCCACGGAAGGCTACGCTGGCGGCGCTGTCTACTTCGGCGGCGCGTCCGGCCTGCTGGTCAAGGACGAGGACAACAACGACATGATCGACACCTATGCCGGCAAGGGTCTGACCATTTCCGTCTGGTGCAAGGTGGACATGGAGAACTCCGACGACAGCGGCTGGGGACACCGCGTCATCGGCCACGGCGTCCAGGGCGCCACGGAAGGCTTCGCCATGCTGGTCAACAAGTTTACGGCTGAGGACGGTACCGCGGGCATCACCGCTTACGGCTCCGTGGGCGGCAGCGCTTGGGCTGACGGCTGGGTGCAGAGCGTGGAAGGCGATCCCGCCGCCTGGCATCATTATGTGATGGTCTATGATCCCGACGCCGAGCTGGTGACGATCTTTGTGGACGGCGTGAAGACCTGCGAGGCCTATGCCGACGCCGAGGAAGTCATCTCCAGCCCCTTCACCTTTTGCGTGGGCGGCAACTGGGCCCGCTGGGATTGGTTCAATGGCGGCAACTTCGAGGAGACGGACGAGGGCTTCATCGGTTCTGTGGACGAGGTGAAGATCTTCGCTGGCGCTCTGTACGATATGGACGCCATCGCCGCGGCGAAGTAAGCTGCAATGCACCGCGCGGGGAGGAGCAGTCTGCCTGTTCCTCCCCGCATCGTGTCGACAAAGTGGCTCACGCCACTTTGCCGAGGGGGCTTCGCCCCGTTTTCTTGCACGCCCTCACTGGTCGAACAGCAAGCTGTTCTCCCGGTCGTTCGGTCGTGTAAGGAAGCTTTTTCTGACGAAAAAGCGCGGAAATCGCCGCACATGTCGCCGATTTCCGATCTGCAGTCTGCCGACGGCAAGCCGGTTGAACCGTGCTTAGCCATCTTTTGACAAACTGCGGGGAGGAGCAGTCTGCCTGTTCCTCCCCGTGTTTTATCGGGCGATCATGATACGGTATGGCGTATACCAACGGATAAGGAGCGAGAACGATGGAGCAAATCATCATTCCCCCGGCGCCGGCGGGCCTGACCAAGGCCGTGGATCCCCAGGGGCATCGGCGGCAGGGCGAGGAGCCGCACCGCGCCGCCAAGGAAGGCGTGCGCCTGTCCTCTGACTGGCGTCTGTTCGCCAACGGCCGGGAGGTTCCGGTCTACGCCGCGCCTGTGACCCGGAGCGGCCCCCATTCCTTCGCGCAGATCAGCGCGTCGGCGGACACGCCTGTTCAGTGGCGGGCGGTGCGCACCGGCGGCGCGGCGGCGGTGGAGCTGCTTCCCGCCAGCTACGGCCTGAGCGCCGAGGTCAGCGAGGACGGCGTCTTCTTTACCACGGCGCGGCACGGCCACGTCACGCTGCTGGCGGACGGCGACATTCAGCAGCCCCTGACGGTCTCCATCGGCCCGGTGCGTCAGGCGCTTCGCCCGGAGGAGGTGCAGGGCCTGTACTTCGGCCCCGGCGTCCACGAGATCAGCACCTTCGACTTTGCCGACGGCGACACGATCTATCTCGCTCCCGGCGCGGTGGTGCGGGCCATGCCCCACCCGGAGGACGAAGAGCCTGTCAATCAGAAGGACTGGGCGGGGATGAAGAACTTCCGTACCTGCCTGGCGGCCGACCGGGTGCGCCATGTCCGGCTGATGGGGCAGGGCATCCTGGACTTCTCCCTGCTGGACTGGCACGAGCGCAACCCGCTGATCTTCCGCGGCTGCGAGGATGTGCTGGTTCAGGATGTCACCTTCGTCAACGTTCCCGCCTGGACGCTCCATCTCCATGAGTGCGACCATGCCGAGGTGGACGGCATCAAGATGTTCGGCTACAGGGAAAATTCTGACGGCGTGGACATTGTGTCCAGCCAGAATGTGCATGTCCACGACAGCTTCAGCCGCACGGGGGACGACGCCTTTGTGGTCAAGGCCATGGTGCAGCCGCCCGTGTGCGGCGGCAGGAACATCCTGGTGGAGCGCTGCGTGGTGTGGAACGACAAGGTGCGCTGCTTCGGCATCGCCGCGGAATCGGTCAACGACATCTGCGACGTGACCTTCCGGGACTGCGACGTGATCCGCTCCTACGCCGACTGGACGCTGGAGCTGGGCGCGCTGGTGGTCTATATTTCGGACAAGGCGCTCGTCAGCAATATCCTCTTTGACGACATCCGCATCGAGCATGAGGTTCACCTGGCCACCCATGTGATGGTGACCAAGGATTTCTGGTCCAAGGACGAGAAGGCGGGCAACATCCGCAACGTGACCTTCCGCAACCTTCAGGTCAAGCCGGAGGTGGGCTGCCGCGTGGCCGGCTACGGCCCGCAGAATACGGTGGAAGGCGTTCATTACGAGCATTACACGCTGGCGGGCCGGACGGCGGCTTCGCTGGAGGCGGCGAAGATTGAGGTGTGCGACTTTGCCGGCGACGTGACCATCAGGGAGTAAGCGGCAATGAAAATAGGTGAGATTCATGTCCGCGATCCGTTCATCATGACGGCGCGGGGCCGGTATTATCTTTACGGCACCCGGGGCAGGGAAGCGTGGTCCGACGCGGCCAGCGGCCTGGATGTGTTTGTGAGCGAGGATTTGGTACGCTGGGAAGGCCCCGCGGAGGTGTTCACGCCGCCGGAGGGCTTCTGGGCAACGCGGGATTTCTGGGCGCCGGAGGTTCATGCCTACCAGGGCGCGTACTACATGCTCGTGAGCTTTAAAAGCGCCACGGAGCGCCGGGGGACGCAGATCCTTCGGGCGGAAAGCCCCATGGGACCCTTCCGTCCCCACAGCGACGGCCCTGTGACGCCCCGGGACTGGGAGTGCCTGGACGGCACGCTGTACGTCGACCAGAGCGGCGCGCCCTGGATGGTCTTCTGCCATGAGTGGGTGCAGGTGAAGGACGGCGAGATGTGTGCCATGCCCCTGACGGCGGATCTGCGGGCCGCGGCGGGTGCGCCGACGGTGCTGTTCCACGCCTCGGAACCGGCGTGGGCGCGCAAGGGCCAGGAGGATTTTGTCACCGACGGCCCCTTCCTGTACCGCACGGCGGGCGGACGCCTGCTGATGATTTGGTCCAGCTTCTCCGATAACGGCTATGTTCAGGCGGTGGCGTCCTCCCAGAGCGGGGAAATCACCGGCCCGTGGCGGCACGAGCCGCTGCTCTTTGACCGTGACGGCGGCCATGGCATGATCTTCCGTACGCTGACGGGGGACATGTACCTGGTGATCCACTCGCCCAACGAATGGCCCCGGGAGCGGCCGCTGCTGCTGCCTCTCCGGGAGGAGAACGATTGCCTGGTTGTCGGCGGCCAGGCGGAAGAACGATAAGCCCCAGGCACCGCGGCTGTCAAGCCCGCGGTGCCTGAGCGTCATCCAGGCTCCGCAGCCCCCCCGGCGGGGCTGCGGAGCTTCCCAGGCCGCCATGGCTTCCCGATTGGGAAAAGCCCGTTCGGAGGATGCCGTCGTGCCGGCTTTTCGCACGGAAAGGCGCAAAACCGCCGTGCCTGACGGCAGCGCTGAAGGAAGACGGGGCTCCGGCCTCTGAACCCGGCGTTTATCCTCATCCAGGTGACGCCGCTGCCCGGGCGGGAAACTCCCGTTTGAAGGATGCCGTCGTGCCGGCTTTTCGCACGGAAAGGCGCAAAACCGCCGTGCCTGACGGCAGCGCTGAAGGAAGACGGGGCTCCGGCCTCTCAGCCCGGGCGTTTACCGATAGTCAGGCCCCGACGCCGCCAAGCCCGCGGGGCCTTGGTTTTACCCTGATGGCCGCTGTTTGGAATATCCCTGCCATTTCCAAGGCATCCTGTTGAGGGCGTCCATCGGGATGGATGGCGCGGGCAAGGAGGCAGGGAAGTGAAAAGGGAATCGTCCTTATGGCATGAAACGACACACATCGCCGGCCGTGAGCGGCTGAACGGCGACCTGCGCGCGGATGTCGCGGTCATCGGCGCGGGTCTGGCGGGCGTGCTCATTGCCGACCGGCTGCAAAGCGCGGGGGTCAGAACCGTTGTGCTGGAGGCCCGGCAGATCGGCAGCGGGCAGACTGGGAACACCACGGCCAAAATCACCAGTCAGCACGATTTGATCTACGACCGGCTCATCCAGACCCTCGGCAGGGAGCGGGCCCGGCAGTACGCCGAGGCCAACCAGCTGGCTGTGGAGGCCTATGCCGCCATGGTGGAGGAGCGGGAGATTGTCTGCGCCTTCCGCCGCGCCCCGGCCTATCTTTACGCGGAAAACGATGACGCGGCCCTCTTGCGGGAGGCGGAGGCGGCGGTCAGCCTGGGTATTGACGCGCGCTTCGTCCGGGATACGGAGCTGCCCTTCCCGGTGGCGGGGGCGGTGTGCTTCGAGGGGCAGGCCTGTTTTCATCCCCTGCGGTTCCTGGAGGCGGTCAGCGGGCCGCTGACCATCTATGGGGATACGCCGGCGCTGTCCGTGGAGGGCGGCGTGATCCGCACACCCCGGGGTACGGTTACGGCGGACAGCGTGGTATTCGCCACCCATTTTCCCTTTGTGAACGTGCCGGGCTGGTATTTCATGCGGATGCACCAGGAGCGCAGCTATGTCCTGGCCCTGGAAAGCGGCTGGACGCCCGAGGGCATGTACTACGGCGTGGAGCGGGAGGGCTTGTCCTTCCGCTCGGCGGAGGGACTGCTGCTCCTGGGCGGCGGCAACCACCGCACGGGAGAGAACAGCCAGGGTGGGCGCTATCAGACGCTGGAGGAGCGGGCGAAAACGCTTTTCCCCTGCTGCGGGGTGAAGACCCGGTGGTCCGCCCAGGACTGCATGACCCTCGACGGCATGCCCTACATCGGCCAGTACGCGGAAAGTCAGCCGAATTGGTATGCGGCCACGGGCTTTGGAAAGTGGGGCATGACCAGCGCCATGGTGTCCGCGATGCTCATTGCGGGTGAAATCACCGGGAACAGGCCGGCCTGGGCGGAGGTGTTCTCCCCCGAGCGCTTCCGGCTGTCGGCGTCGGCCAGGAATCTGGCGACCGAAACGGCCCAGGCCGTGAAGGGGCTGTTCCGGGAGGCCGTCGCCCTTCCCACGGCGACATTGGCGCAGCTGCCCAGGGGCCACGGGGGCATTGTGGAGGCGGAAGGCCGCAAGGTCGGCGTGTATAAGGATGACGCGGGCCATTGCCATGTGGTGAATCCGCGCTGCCCCCACCTGGGCTGTCAGCTGGAATGGAACCCCGACGAAAAAACCTGGGACTGCCCCTGCCACGGCTCCCGGTTCTCCTACGACGGCGCCCTCCTCGACAATCCCGCCCAGACCGATCTGGAGCGTGTGCGGGCGGAGGAATAGCCGTCGGCTGTCCGGCGCGTGGCCGCCGCTTGTCGGAGCCATGCGCACACGGGGCGAACAGCCTTGCCGTTTTGCCGACCGTTTGTCTTGCGGAAAAACGCGAACATCGCCCCCGCCGCCTTTAGGCAGGGCGACGGAGGGCACGCGCGCCCTCCGTCGCCTTCCGCGGCTTAAAAGCCCGCTGGCCGAAAGCAACGGCCTGGCGGGCTTTTGACGTTCATCGGTGGACGGCGGCCTTATCGCGGCAGGTTGATGCAGGCGCCCTCCCGGAAATCGCTGGGCGCCAGGCAGGGGTTGGCCCGCAGCAGCGCGCCCACGGAGGTGTTCAGCCTAAGGGCGACGCTCTCGATGGTATCGCCGGCCGTCAGGCGTGCGGTTTGTGGGGCGTCGCAGGGGATATTCGCGTCGGGGACGCACAGCACCTGCCCCGCCGTCAGGCTGTCCAGATCCGTCTCGGGGTTGGCGTTTTGCAGGGTGTGCAGGGTCATGTTGGTGTCCAGCTGGACGTCGGTGATGGTTTCCCCCTGCCGGATGGTGCGCCGGTTGCTTTCCGGGCATACCGAGAAGGCCGGATCCAGGGGTTCCGAAGGCACGGCGGTGTTTGTGTCGGCCGTGTCGTCCGGCGATGGCTGGGCAGGCTGATCCAGGCTGTCCATGTCGTCCTGCGCGCTGTCATCGGCAGGCTGCTGCGTGTCCGGCGCGGGCTGAACCGGCTGCGAAGGCTGCGCGGGCTGAATCGGCTGTGCGGGTTGCGTCGGCTGCGTCGGCTGGGGCGCGGGTTCCGGCGCGGGCTGGGTTTCCTGGGGAGCCTGCGGGCGGTCGTCCTCTTCCATGGGGATGCACAGTACATCGCCCACCATCAGCCGGGCGGGGTTAACGTCGCTGTTGGCTTCCAGCAGATCCCGGAGGGGTACGCCCAGGCGGTGGGCAATGAGGTAAAAGCTGTCCCCGCGCCGCACGGTGTATTCATAGGCGCAGATTTTGTCCTTGGGCTGGCGATTGGCTTGGTCAGTCATGATGACGCTCCTTTCAGCATGGCGGTCGATGCAAGCATATGCGGGGAACGCGGTGTTTCTGCTTGCGCACGGGCGCAAAATTTGGTATGATAAAAGCTGATGACGCATGATGAAAGGCGGAGAAAGGCATGGAGAAGCACAAAGCCATGGAGCATATGAGCAAAACGGCCCTGCGGGAGGCCCTGGGCCGCATGATGGAGGAAAAGGCCGCGCTGGAAAAGCGGCTGGCGGGGCTGGAGGAGGCCAACGCGGGGCTGATTCTCAAGGCCCATGAGCTGGAGGAGCAGTGCGGCGAGGCTGAAAGCAGGGCCGCCGCCGCGCAGTCGGAGCTTCAGGCGCTGCGCGACGCCCAGGAGGAGCAGAGCCAGCGGATGGAAAGCATGCCCCTGGGCAGCCTGGCGGACGCGCTGGTGATGTCCCAGGATATTGTAAGCCGCACGCAGGCCGCGGCGGACGGGTATTTGTCCGCCAGCCAGCGCCGGGCCGAGGAGGTGCGGGCCGAGGTGGAAAGCCTGCTGTGCCAGGCCAGGGAGCGGGCCGCCGGGATGATCCGGGAGGCGGAGAACCGCAAGCGGCTGCTGGACGACCAGGCCCAGGTGATCCGCCGCCGCCTTCGGGATGAGGTCGCGGGGCTGAATCAGATGGTGCTGCGCCTGGAGGAAACGGAGCCGGCGGCCCAGACGTTTCCGGCGGAGGAAGCGCCGGAGGGGCTGCCCCGGCAGGCGGAGGAGGTCCAGGGCTGAGGGTGGGAAAAGGCGTCGCTGAAGATGCCAAAACGTAGAATCCGCCCGATTTTTTACGGATTATCTGTTTACAAGGGTGTAAGTTGTGATATACTAATCTGGGCCTGCCTTGCGCGGATGAACGCCGCGGGCCCGTGATGATACGATAAAGCCTCAGGTCAGCCGCCGTCAGGCGGCGGAAAGGTGAAGGTATACGGATGAACAATGGTCGTCCTCCTTATGGGAATGCGCCCAGTCATGGCCCAGGGCCAAGCCAGCCGTATATGAACGGCTATGACCCCCGCTATCAGAGCGGTCAGACGGGCTATCAGCAGCCTGTCGGCTACCAGCAGACGGGTTACCAGCCCGCTCAGGCGGGTCAGCCCGCGGGCTACCAACAGCCCGCGCCCGGCGGCTATGGCGGTCAGCCGGGGCAGTATTATTTCCAGCAGAATCAGCCGCAGAATCAGCGGCAGCCCTACCAGCAGGGCTTCCAGCAGCCGCAGTATGGCGGGACGCCTTATCAGCAGGGCGGCTATACGCCCCAGGGCCAGCAGGGCGGTTACGCGGGCAGGCCCGGATATTCGCCTCAGCAGCCTCCCATGGGCTACACGCCCCAGGGGCAGTCGGGGTATACGGGCTATCAGCAGCAGTTCGGCGGCAATTATCAGCCGCCCGCGCAGCCCCGCGCGCCCAAGCGCGGCTTCAGCCCGGATGTGATTTTGTGGGTCGTGCTCTGCGGCCTGCTGCCGGTGCTGTTTATTCTGGGGCTGGTGCTCTCCAGCGTACCGGTTATCAAATGGGTTTTCGTGGCCCTGGCGCTGGCGTCGGTGGCGGCCCTGTGGGTCAAGCCCATGATGGCCCCCAACCTCCGCCTGACCTTCTCGGGGGTGTACGGCGCGCTGGCCGTGGTGGCCCTGGTCAGCGTTCTGACCAGCACCGCGCCCATGGACAGCGTAACGGGGGGGCAGGGAACCCCCGGCGGCCAGAATCCCGGCTATTCCCAGCCGGGGCGGCAGCCGGAGGACACGGGGGGCCTGGGGTCTT
>ERZ777306.2440-NODE-2440-length-23613-cov-15.614950_pt1 | contig 23613 bp, 22 predicted proteins | sample MGYA00374966_ERZ777306 | MGnify/ENA primary metagenome ERZ777306 (study PRJEB29329, sample SAMN06343882) | mouse gut metagenome | isolation source: Mouse cecum | place: Austria: Vienna | collected 2014-11-15 ...
GAAAGAGGAATGCCCGCCGTCGATGGCTTCGTAACATATCACTCTACATTTAGTAGCCTCGACGGCGGGGCGTTCCACCCTTTGAGAGCCATCCTTCACACGATTGGCAGGCATGCCCGCTCAGGGCATGCCGTTTTATCCGCGCGTTTCCATGACGGACGGCCTCTGAACGGATTTCACAGCATTTCTTTTTCTAGTAGCACAGCTCATTCGATCCGTTCATGTCGTCCGGCTTCTTTTCACAGCAAGCCCCGCCCAAACCGCAAGTCGGAATTATTCATGATTTTTATATTTATATGCGGTCGACGGCGGGGCTTCGCTGTCTTTCAAAGAGAACCTGCAATGAAAGACGGAGATAAGGTCCTGACCTTATCTCCGTCATTTCGTTCGGCAGCGACGTCTACTTCGTCTCGCTGTCAGCGGCCTGGAAGACCGCCACGAGACTGCCCTCGTCGAGCAGCATCAGCATCGGGCCGTCCATGTCGTAATGCGTCACGCCGTCCAGCATCTGAAAGAACTGCGTCTCGCTGTCCATGTCGGGGCACATCATACGCGTGGCACCCAGCGGGCCGATCTTCAGCGACCGGTCCTCGCCGACCTGATAGCTACCCATCAGGCGGTTGCAGGCACCCTTGCCGCTCACGTCGCCCGTCTCGGCGAACCGCAGCGTGAAGCTGTCCGCATCGGCACCCTCCACGGCCCGGCCTCCGAGCTGCACCAGTTTCCACTCCGTACCGATCAGCGGGCGCTGGGTACGCTTCTGATGGGAACGGCATCCGCAACAGCCCGTCAGCAGCAGAACGGCTGCGCACAGGCCCAAAAAGAGATTCGATTTCATGGCTTTCATCTTTTTAATTTCCATTCGTCAACTTTTGTGCCGGCAAAAATAGTCCAAATAATCGGATCGCGAAAATATTTTCCGGACGGATCGCCGTTCGACCCGGAGAAAAGGCGTTGGAATCGATTTTTATTGTTACCTTTGCTACGGTTCCCTTTCGGACAAAACCGTTAAAAACGAAACGATATGAAAAAGATCATCGCATCGCCCCTGGCCCCGAAGGCCGTGGGACCCTATTCGCAGGCCGTCGAGCACGACGGAACCCTCTACGTCTCCGGACAGCTGCCCATCGACGGCGCCACCGGCAAGATGGCCGAAGGCATCGAGGCCCAGACCCGTCAGTCGCTCGACAACCTCGGTCACATCCTCCGCGAGGCCGGCTACGACTATGCCGACGTCGCCAAGACGACCGTTCTGCTCGACTCGATCGCCGACTTCGGAGCCATGAACGCCGTCTACGCCGAGTACTTCACGGCCGACATGCCCGCCCGCATCTGCTTCGAGGTTGCCAAGCTCCCGATGGGCGCGCTGGTCGAGATCGACGCTGTGGCGGTGAAATAACGATGGACCCGGAACGAAAAAGGTGCGCTGCGAACTGACGCAGCGCACCTTTCCCGTTTTTGTAAATAACTTGTCGATAAATAGGGGGCGCAAAAATTAGGTTGTCTCGAAAAAAAGGAACATCTTTGTAGGACCGTGACAACCCCAATCGGCTGTGAACACACGATAAAACAGATACATAGCTATGGCAGACAACAAAAAAGCACCGCAGGAGGTCAACTTCGCCGACGCGGTCGCCGAGTCGAAAAGGTATTTCGACGGAGACGAGCTGGCCGCCCAGGTGTGGGTGACCAAGTACGCTCTGAAGGATTCGTTCGGCCACATTTACGAGAAGTCGCCCGCAGAGATGCACGAACGTATTGCGGCGGAGATCGAGCGAATCGAAAACAAATACCCCGCACCCCTGAAGCACGAGGAGATTTTCCACCTGCTCGACCACTTCCGATACGTCATTCCACAGGGCGGCCCGATGACCGGCATCGGCAACAACTTTCAGGTGGCCTCCCTCTCGAACTGCTTCGTGATCGGCCATAAGAACCCGGCCGACTCCTACGGCGGCATCTTCCGCATCGACGAGGAGCAGGTGCAGCTCATGAAGCGGCGTGGCGGAGTGGGTCACGACCTGTCGCATATCCGCCCCACGGGCAGTCCCGTCCTGAACTCAGCCCTCACCTCGACGGGCATCGTCCCCTTCATGGAGCGTTACTCGAACTCCACGCGCGAGGTGGCGCAGGACGGCCGACGCGGCGCCCTGATGCTCTCGCTCTCCATCAAGCACCCCGACGCCGAACGATTCATCGACGCCAAGATGGACACCGGTAAAGTAACCGGCGCCAACGTATCGATCAAGATCGATGACGAATTCATGCGCGCAGCCCAGGCCGGAAAGCCCTATCGCCAGCAGTTCCCCATCGGAGCCGAAAAGCCCCGCTACGAACAGCAGATCGACGCCCGCAAACTCTGGAACAAGATCATCCACAACGCCTGGAAGTCGGCCGAGCCCGGCGTCCTGTTCTGGGACACCATTCTGCGCGAGAGCGTGCCCGACTGTTATGCCGACGAGGGATTCACCACCGTTTCGACCAACCCCTGCGGCGAGATCCCCCTCTGCCCCTACGACTCGTGCCGTCTGCTGGCCGTCAACCTGCTGAGCTACGTCGACAAGCCCTTCACGAAGGAGGCCTCGTTCGACTTCGCCAGGTTCGCCGACCATATTTATAAGGCGATGCACATCATGGACGACATCATCGACCTGGAGCTGGAGAAGGTGGAGCTCATCATCGAGAAGATCGCCGCCGACCCCGAGGATGCGGATGTCCGCTCCGTGGAGCTCAACCTCTGGAAAAAGATCCGCACGATGGCGCTCAAGGGCCGCCGCACGGGTCTCGGCATCACGGCCGAAGGCGACATGCTGGCCGCACTGGGGCTGCGCTACGGCACCCCGGAGGCGATCGACTTCGCCGTCGAAGTTCAGAAGACCCTGGCCGTAGAGGCCTATCGCGCCTCGGTCCGGATGGCCGCCGAGCGCGGAGCCTTCCCGATCTACGACGCCGAGAAGGAGAAGGACAACCCCATGATCGGCCGCATCCGCGAAGCCGATCCCGCCCTCTACGAGGAGATGGTGAAGGTGGGCCGCCGCAACATCGCCATGCTGACAATCGCCCCCACGGGAACCACCTCGCTCATGTCGCAGACCACCTCGGGCATCGAACCGGTGTTCCGCACGGTCTACAAGCGCCGCCGCAAGATCAACCCCTCGGACCAGAACGCCAAGGTGGACTACGTGGACGAGACGGGCGAAAAGTTCCAGGAGTACAACGTCTACCACCATAATTTCGTCAAGTGGCTCGAGGCCAACGGCTACGACACGGCGAAGCTGGAGAACATCTCGGACGAGGAGCTGAACCGCTGGATCGAGGCCTCGCCCTACCACGGCGCCACGGCCAACGACATCGACTGGGTGGCTAAGGTGAAGATGCAGGGCGCCATCCAGAAGTGGGTCGACCACTCGATCTCGGTGACGGTCAACCTGCCGAACAACGTCACCGAAGCGCTGGTGGCCGATGTCTACCGCACCGCCTGGGAGTGCGGCTGCAAGGGCGTGACGGTCTATCGCGACGGCTGCCGCTCGGGTGTGCTGATCGAGAAGAAGAAGGAGACGAAAAAGGAGGAGGCCCGCAACAACAAGCGTCCCAAGTCGATTCCGGCCGACATCGTCCGTTTCAAGAACGGGTCGGAGGATTGGATCGCTTTCGTCGGTCTGCAGGACGGCCATCCCTACGAGATCTTCACCGGCAAGATCGAGGAGGACGCCATGTACATCCCGCCCAAGATCACCTCGGGCCACATCATCAAGGTGCGCGAGGAGGACGGATCGAAGCGCTACGACTTCCAGTACCGGGACCGCTACGGCTACACGAACACCATCGGCGGCATCTCGCGTCTGTTCGACGAGGAGTTCTGGAACTACGCCAAGCTGATCTCTGGCGTGCTGCGCCAGCGCATGCCCATCGAAAACGTCGTCTCGCTCATCGAGTCGCTCCACCTGAACAGCGCCAGCATCAACACCTGGAAGACCGGCGTGGAGCGTGCACTGAAGCGTTACATCGTCGACGGCACCAAGCACAAGGGCAAGTGCCCGCACTGCGGCCAGGAGACGATGGCCTATCAGAACGGCTGCCTGACCTGCATGTCCTGCGGCTATTCGAAGTGCGGTTGATCTCCTCACCCTGTTCCGCGAAGCCCGAAACATACAGTTTTCGGGCTTCGCCGTTTTCGAAAGGCACTAATTTTGAGGGATATTTCGCATATTTGTACGTTTTTTTTGTCAGCATTTGTGAAAAAACATTATCTTTGTCGCGTAAACTGTCAAAAAAACATATTAAAACTAAAAGAATAGCGATTATGAAAAAACTTTTTCTTCTGGCATTGTGCACGGTTTTCGCCGCAAGTACGTTCGCCCAAGAGAATGAAGCTCCGGCCAAAAAGCCCAGCGTCAAAGGGTTCGTATCGAATGGCTTCTGGGACAACTGGGAGATCTCGGTAGGCGCAGGTCCCGCTACCGAGAATATCCACAACAATTTCGGCACGGGCGACCACGGCTCCTTCTGGCACCGCATCGGCTGGGAGGCCAACGTATCGGCCGCCAAGTGGTTCCACCCGGTATTCGGTGCCCGTCTGCAGCTGCAGGGCGGTCAGTTCAAAAACTGGCGCACGGCTCTTTCGGAGTCTCCCGAGTTCTCGCCGGCTCTCTTCGTACACGCCGACTTCATGGTGAACCTGTCGAACTGGATCGGCGGCTATCGCGAGGATCGCGTCTACTACGCCGTTCCCTTCTTCGGTTTCGGTTATCAGACCCTCGAATTCACCGATTCGGCCCAGAGCCACGGTGCCCTCAGAAACGACAGCTACGCCTTCACCGCCGGTTTGCTGAACAAGTTCCGCGCAAGCAAGTGCATCGATATCAACCTCGAGCTCAAGTGGTGGTACTATCCCGAGGAGGGACACTCCATGGATGACAACGGCAAGTCGATCTGCGCCTACAGCGCCACGGCCGGTATCACCTACCGCTTCAACAAGCGCAACTGGAACCGCGAGTTCGTCTACACCGGTCCCGACGCTGCCGCCTACGCAGCCATGGTAGCCGAGAAGGATGCCGCCATCGCCGCTGCCGTTGCCGAGGCCGAGCGTCTGCGCGCCGCCGCCAACAAGCCCGCACAGGTCGTAGAGAAGCCCGTTTACCTGACCGGCAAGAGCATCACCTTCTTCGAGATCGGCAAGACCACCCTTTCCGAGAAGGAGAAGGTTCGTCTGAACATCACCGCCGAGCAGATCAAGAAGAGCCCCGCCGACAAGGTATACCACATCCAGGGCCACGCCGATCCGCAGACCGGCAGCGCCGCCCGGAACCAGAAGCTCTCCGAGGCTCGTGCCAAGGCCGTTTACGACTACCTGATTTCACAGGGCGTAGATGCCAAGCAGCTCGACTACAAGGGTCTGGGTTCGACCGTCGAGCCGTTCTCCTCGCCCGCAACCAACCGTGTAACCATCACCGAATAATCGCAGGCTAACACGACATATCGAACCGCCGTCCTTCGAAAAGGACGGCGGTTTCTTATTGCAGTGGATTGCCGACATGAAATGCCGGGGAGAAGCGCACAATGCGGAAAGGCAACAGAACAATCGTGCATTGTGAATTAAAAAATACCCTTGATTTCGATTATCGATTATTTTTCCTACCTTTACACTCCCGAAACCTCTTCAGAACAGATAGAAAATGTATTTGCGCAAACTGTCGCTGGTGAATTTCAAGAACCTGGCCCAGGCGGAGTTCTCGCTGGGCGAGGGGATTAACTGCTTCGTGGGAAACAACGGAGCGGGAAAGACCAACGTGATCGACGCCATCTACTACCTCTCGATGTGCAAGTCCTCGCTCGCCACGACCGACGGGCAGAACATCCTCCACGATGCGGAGTTCTTCGTCGTGGAGGGGCACTACACCTCCGACGAGGAGAAGAGCGAGACGATCGCCTGCACCTTCTCCCGCAAAGGAGGCAAGATGCTGAAGCGCAACGGCAAGGAGTACGAGCGGCTGGCCGACCACGTGGGGGTGATTCCGGTGGTGATCGTCTCGCCGGCCGACGCCTCGCTGATCTCGGACGCCGCCGACGAACGGCGACGCTACCTCAACGGATTCATCTCGCAGCTCGACCGCAGCTATCTGCAAGCCGTCATACGTTACAACGCCGTACTGGGCGAGCGGAACAAACTGCTGAAAATCTCGTCGGACGAAGACATGCTGCTGATCTACGACCGGCAGCTCACCGAACACGCCCGCACCATCCACCGGCTGCGCCGGGAGTATGTCGAACGGCTGCAACCGCTGGCGGCAGAGTTCTACCGCACCCTCTCGGACGACCGCGAGCAGGTGACGCTCGACTACCGTTCGGAGCTCAACGACGCGCCGCTCGAGGAGATCCTCCTGCGCAACCGTCAGCGCGACCTCGTGAACCAGTTCACCGCGTCGGGGGTTCATCGCGACGATCTGATCCTGAAGATCGGCGGCTATCCCCTCCGCAAGTACGGTTCGCAGGGGCAGCAGAAATCCTTCCTGATCGCCCTGAAACTGGCGCAATACGCCGTCGTGGCCGAGCAGAAGGGGGAGCGGCCGCTGCTGCTGCTCGACGATCTGTTCGACAAGCTGGATGCCGGCCGCGTCACGCAGCTGCTGCGTCTGGTAGCTGGACCGGTGTTCGGCCAGATCGCCATCACGGACTGCAACCCCACCCGCCTGCGCACCATCCTCGACAAGGCTTGCGTGCCCTACCGACTCTTCACGGTCGACGGAGGGACCGTAACCCCATGAGACGGACGAAGACCCTGCTGATGGGCGACCTGCTGAAGGAGTTCTTCAGCCGCCCCTACATCGCGGCCAAAGTGGCCGAAGGGAAGCTTCCCGACACCTGGCGCGAAATCGTCGGAGAGCGGGCCGCGGCCGAGACCGTTGAACTGAAGCTCGAAAACCGGGTGCTCTACGTCCGGATCCGGTCGAGCATCCTGCGTTCGGAGCTCTTCTACCAGCGCGAGGCCCTGCGTCGCGAAATCAACGAACGCTCGGGAGTCAAGTTCGTGAATGTGGTCATCATCCGATAAAAGCCGCTGCCCGCGGCATTTTTTTCGCACTTTTTCCCGATTTCAGAAAATTTTAGCTAACTTTGCAAATTAGCAAAGAGATGCTTACAAGCAAAAAACCGAAAAAAAATAAATTATCACTATGGCAAAAGAGCAAATTACGAAACCCGAAGAGGTGACGTTGGAGAACGCGATGAGCAAAACCGAACAATTCTTCGAGCAGAATTCGAAATCCGTCAGCTACCTGCTGCTGGTCCTGATCGTGCTGGCCGGCTGCATCTTCGGCTACAAGAAACTGGTGGCCGAGCCCCGCAACGAAAAGGCGGCCGAGCTGATCGCGCAGGCCGAGGTCCGTTTCGGCGAGGAAAATCCCGATTTCCAGCTCGCCCTGGAGGGCGACGCCAACGGCGCCGGCTTCCTCGACGTCATCGAGCAGTACGGCTCCACCCCCTCGGGCAATCTCGCCAAGCACTGCGCCGGCATCTGCTACCTGAAGCTGGGCGACCTGGAGAATGCCGCCGCATACCTCTCCAAGTACGCACCCGTGAAGGGGCTGCCCGGAGCCATCGTCAACGCCCAGAATCTGGGTCTGCAAGGCGACATCGCCTTCGAGCAGGGCGACAAAGCCGCTGCCGTGAAGTTCTACGAGAAGGCCGTGGCCGCCGCCGACAACAACTACACCGCTCCCCTCTACCTCCGCAAGGCCGGCATCGCCGAGCAGGCACAGGGCCGTGCGAAGCAGGCCGAGGCCTATTTCCAGCGTATCCTGACCGAGTACCCCGCTTCGTCGGAGGCTCGTGAGGCCGAGAAACTGATCGGTTCGAACAACTAATCTCCACCCCGACCGCATGACCCGGATCCCTACCGCCCCGCATCGTCGCAAGCTGCCCGCAGCCGACGAAATGGCCTTCGGAATCGTCGTTTCGGAGCTTAACGGAGAGATCACGGAACTGATGCTCGAAGAGGCCGTGCGCACCCTACGCGAAGCCGGTTGTCCGGAGCTCAATATCCAGATCAAATATGTTCCCGAACTGTTCGATCTGGCGATGGGCGTACAATGCTTCGCCGAATACACCGATGTGGACGCCGTGCTGCTGATCGGCTGCCGGATCCGGCAGGAGTCGCACACCGATCCGCTGCCGGCACTCATGCAGAGCATCGGGCAGATCCAGATTCAGTGGAACATGCCCTGCGCCTGGGGAATCGTCGAAGCCGGCGACCGCAGCGAAGCCTACGAGCGAAGCGATCGCGGAGCCTGGGCTGCCGCAGCAGCGATCCGGATGGTTCATCTCCAGATCGAGATGGAGGCCGCATCGCCCAACAGCACCCCCGACCGCCGGAATCTGAACTGAGCCGCCGTCACCGAAAGCGCGTGCATCGAAGTCGATTTCGATGCACGCGCTTTTGCATGCAATTTGCCCGGAGCGGTCGGTATGAAAGCATATTCCTTTATCGCGACGGCGCTCGCCGCCGCACTCGCCGCCGGCGCACTCCGGGCGCAAGCCTGTACGCGCGTCCTCTATCAAGGACCCGCAGAGACGGTTCTTACGGGGCGGACCATGGACTGGAAAGAAGATCCGGAGAGCCGGCTGTGGCTCTTTCCGCGCGGCATGCACCGCAGCGGGGCGGCCGGAGAGAACTCGCTCGAATGGGTCTCGAAATACGGGAGCGTCATCACGTCGGCCTACGATATCTGCACCACGGACGGCATGAACGAAAAGGGGCTGGCGGCCAATCTGCTCTGGCTCGCCGAGTCGGTCTTCCCCATCCCGGATGCAAACAGAAAAGCCCTCTCCGTATCCATCTGGGCCCAGTACGTGCTGGATTGCTTCGCTACGGTCGCCGAGGTCGTAGAGCGCTTCTCGACCGGCGATCTCGATGTCGTGTCCGACTGGATGCCCGACGGCTCGCGGCCGGCGACCCTCCATCTGTCGATCTCCGACGCCACGGGCGACAGCGCCATCTTCGAATACATCGGCGGGAAACTCGCCATCCACCACGACCGCGCCTACACGGTCATGACCAATTCGCCCGTCTTCGAGCAGCAGCTGGCTCTGGACGACTACTGGAACGGGATCGGCGGGCTCGTCTTCCTGCCGGGAACCAACCGGGCCGCCGACCGGTTCGTCCGCGCCTCCTTCTATATCGGAGCCGTCCCCCGAACCGACGACATCCGCTATGCCGCAGCAGCCCTCACCGGCATCATCCGCAACGTATCCGTGCCGCTGGGCATTCGCACGCCGAACGAACCGAACATCTCCTCGACCCGATGGCGCACGATGGCCGACCAGAAAAACCGAATCTACTATTACGAATCGACCCTCGATCCGGCCCTGATCCGGATCGACTTCGGCGAGCTGGACTTCTCGGACGGCGCTCCCGTCCGCTGCCTCGACCCGAAAAAGAGCCGCCCGGTGCTCGCGAACAGCGCCGCCGAATTCGTTCCGGCCGCCCCGTTCCGCTTTCAGGCCGTCACGGGCGGCCGCTCATAGCACCGATAGAGAGTCCGATCAACAGCCCAAAAGGTCCAGCAGCCGGTCCGGGCGATCGATGATGGCATCGGCCTCCGCTCCGACCAGCTCTTCGCGGCTGCGGAACCCCCAGGTCACCCCCACCGACCGGATACCGGCCGCACGGGCCGCCTGCACGTCGATTGCCGAATCGCCCACGTGCACCGCCTCGCCGGCCGAAAGACCGGTCCGGCGCAGAATGTCGAGATCGACGGCAGGGTCGGGCTTGAGCGGCACGTCGGGCCGCTGTCCCGAGACGACCGCGAAGGGGATATCGGGAAAAAAGAGCCGCACCAGCTTCTCCGTGCCGGCCTGGAACTTGTTCGAGGCGACGGCCAGCCGCATGCCGCGGGCGTGCAGTTCGGCCAGCAGTTCCGGAATCCCGGCATAAGGGGTGGTGCGGGCATCGATGTGGTCCGTATAGTAGGAGACGAAATCCCGCCGGGCGGCCTCGACCGTATAGGGATTGCGCAGCGGCTCGGGCAGCGCCCGCTCCACCAGCCGCATAATCCCGTTCCCGACGAAACGGCGGTACTCCTCCAGCGAGTGCTGGGGCAGACCCCGCAGGGCCAGCACGGCATTGCAGGCGACGGCCAGGTCCCCGAGCGTATCGAGCAGCGTACCGTCCAGATCGAAGATAATCAGTTTGGTCATATCCGTTTCCTCATTTTCTGCGTGCAAAAATAGCGAAAAAGGGCGTAAGTTGCAACGATTCGCGCCCTTCGGAGGGAGGACGGATCGGGTTCCCGTTTATTTTCGCTAACTTTCGCTCTGCGACGAAGATTTACGAAAGATGAACGGATTGAAACGCATCGCACGATTCTACATCGACGGATTCCGCGGGATGACGCTGGGACGCACCTTGTGGGCCATCATTCTCGTGAAGCTGTTCGTCCTCTTCGCCGTGCTGAAGCTCTTCTTCTTTCCGGACCCCCTGGCCGGAAAGAGCCCCGACGAGCGGGGGTCGTTCGTCGGCGAGGCCCTGACGGAGACCCTGCAGCATAACGACTGAAAAAAACATACGATTCCATGTCCCCCGAAATCTTTCAAACCGTCGAATGGTCGCGGGCTCAGTTCGCCCTGACGGCCATCTACCACTGGCTCTTCGTCCCGCTGACGCTCGGCCTGGGATTCCTGATCGCCCTGATGGAGACCCGCTACTACCGCACGGGCGACCTCTTCTGGCTGCGCACCACCAAATTCTGGATGCGGCTGTTCGGCATCAATTTCGCCATCGGCGTCGCCACGGGCCTCATTCTGGAGTTCGAGTTCGGCACCAACTGGTCGAACTACTCCCACTTCGTGGGCGACATCTTCGGCGCACCGCTCGCCATCGAGGGGCTGATGGCCTTTTTTCTGGAGGCGACCTTCATCGCCGTGATGTTCTTCGGCTGGAACAAGGTCTCGAAGCGCTTCCACCTCGCCGCCACCTGGCTCACGGCCATCGGCGCCAACCTCTCGGCCCTCTGGATCCTGGTAGCCAACGCCTGGATGCAGAGCCCCGTCGGCTGCCGGTTCAACGTGGAGACCGTGCGCAACGAGATGACCTCGTTCGGCGAAGTGCTCTTCTCGCCCGTTGCTATCAACAAGTTTTTCCACACCGTCACCTCGTCGTTCCTGCTGGCCGCCCTGTTCGTCGTCGGGGTCAGCGCCTGGTACCTGCTCCGGGGCCGCGACCGGGAGACGGCCCGCCGGAGCATCGGCATGGCAGCTCCGTTCGGACTGCTCTTCGCCCTGCTGGCCGCCACGACGGGCGACAGGTCCGGCGCCGAAGTGGCCCGCGTACAGCCGATGAAGCTGGCCGCCATGGAGGCCCTCTACGACGGAGAGGCGGGAGCTCCGCTGACGGTGTTCGCCCTGCTGCGGCCCGAGGCGGAGCGCACCTCGAACGAAACGTCCAGACGGCTGCGGATCGAGATTCCGAAACTGCTCTCGCTGATGAGCTACCGCGATGTGGAGGCCTACGTGGCGGGAATCAACGACCTGATCCGGGGCAATCCGGAGCAGGGAATCCTTTCGGCCGAAGAGAAGATCGCCCGCGGACGCGAGGCCATCGGAGCGCTGGCCCGCTACCGGACAGCCCGCGAGGCCGGCGACCGGCAGGGGATGGCCGCCGTCGAACGGCTCTTCGACCCTGCCACCCCGGAGGGGGCGGAGTTCCTGAGCGAGAAATTCGCCTGGTTCGGATACGGTTATATCGACGATCCGGCCCGGCTGGTGCCGAACGTGCCGCTGCTCTTCTACTCGTTCCGCATCATGGTCGGCGCCGGTCTGTTCTTCATCCTGCTGCTGGGAGTCGTCTGGCGGCTCAACAGCAAGGAACGGCTGGCCGACAAGCGATGGCTGCTGCGGCTCTGCATCCTCGCCGTTCCGCTGGCCTACATCGCCTCGCAGGCGGGCTGGGTCGTGGCCGAAGCAGGCCGTCAGCCCTGGGCCATCCAGAACCTGCTGCCGGTAGGGGTCGCCGTCACGAAGATCGGCGCCTCGTCGGTCGCAGTCACCTTCTTCCTCTTTCTGGCTCTCTTCACCGCGCTGCTCGCAGCCGAGGTGAGCATCCTGTGTCGACAAATCAAAATCGGACCCGAAAAAGAATAACACCCCATGTTCACACTCGACTTTCTGCAACACTACTGGTGGTTTCTGATCTCCCTGCTGGGGGCCCTGCTGGTCTTTCTGCTCTTCGTGCAGGGCGGTCAGGCGCTGCTCTACGCGCTCGGCCGCACCGAACGGGAGCGGACCCTGATAGTCAACTCGCTGGGCCGCAAGTGGGAGTTCACCTTCACCACGCTGGTTACCTTCGGCGGAGCCTTCTTCGCCTCGTTCCCGCTCTTCTACTCCACCTCGTTCGGCGGGGCCTGCTACGTCTGGTTCGCCATCCTGATGGTCTTCGTCATTCAGGCCGTCGCCTACGAATTCCGTCACAAACCGGCCAACGTACTGGGTGGTAAGACCTTCAACGTCTTCATGCTCGTGAACGGATTCGCCGGGCCGCTGCTGCTGGGAACCGCCCTCGGAACCCTCTACACGGGCGCACCCTTCACCGTCGATCGGCTGAACATGGCCGATATGAACGGCGACAACATCATCTCGCAGTGGACGACCCCCTGGCACGGACTGGAGGCCGTCGCCTCGCCGGCACTCCTGCTGGGCATCGCCGTGGCCCTGCTGTCGATGCTGCTGGGGTGCCACCACCTGCTGCACGACACCGGGGACGACACGCTTCGCGAACGGACCCGCAAACTCGCAGGACGGGGCGCCCTGCCCTTCCTGCTCTTCTTCCTCGCGTGGCTGGCCCTGCTGCTGACGGGCGAGGGATATGCCGCAGACCCCGATACCGGAGTCATCGTCGCCGAGCCCTACCGCTATCTCCGCAGCCTGGCCCGCATGCCCGCCCTCTCCTGCACCCTGATCTCCGGGATCATTCTGGTGGCGACGGGGCTTCTGAAGGGGTGCCGGGGCTCCCGCGCCGCCATCCGTTTCAGCGGCACGGGCACGGTGCTGACCGTGCTGGCGCTGCTCCTGCTGGCCGGGTGGAACGGCACCGCCTACTATCCCTCGGTGGCCGACCTGCAATCGTCGCTCACGATCCGCAACTCCTCGTCGAGCCTCTTCACGCTGCGGGTGATGAGTGTGGTTTCCCTACTGATACCCATCATCTTCGCCTACGTCTTCCACGCCTGGCGCGCCATCAGCAACCGTCCTCTCACCTCGGAGGAGGTAGAAGCCGAGGAGCACAGCTATTGATCGGAACGCACGCACGGACCCCGGCCCTTCAAGGGCCGGGGCTCGTGCGTACAACAGCGGGTCAATCGATGAAAACAGGACCCGAAGCGGGCTTCATCACGTCGTGCACCGGCATCAGCTTCTCCGCCCCGACCTTCACCGTCCGGCTTGCGGAGAGCTCCTCGGACGAGAAGCCGAGCGAGAGGCGGTAGCGTCCCTTCGACACCTTCCAGGCCATATCCTTCTCGCTGAAGGTCGCCAGATCTTCGAAAGCGAGAGGCATCGTCACCGTGCAGCTCTCGCCGGCGGCCAGCTCGGGGGTCTTGCGGTAGGCCCTCAGCTCGATGGCAGGACGGTCAGTCTCGGGTGCGAGCTCGGTGGAGTAGAGCTGCACGACCTGCTTGGCGGCCCGATCTCCCGTATTGGTCACCCGGCACGAGACCTCGAAACCCCGGCCGGTCGGCGTCACCTCCATCTCCGAGAGCTCGAAAGTGGTGTAGGTCAGGCCGTAGCCGAAGGGATAGGCCGTCGCCACGCCGCGGGTCGCGAAATGGCGGTAGCCGACATAGATGTCCTCGACATAGTTCGTATAGTCCACGTTCGGGATATCGTACACCTTGCCGCTGCCGCAGAAGTTCTCGAACGACTGGTTGACGCCCGTCTCGGGGACATTGACCGGGAAGTTCTGCGCCGGCACGTCGGCATAGTCCAGAGGAAAGGTCATGGGGAGATGGCCGCTCGGCGAGACCTTGCCCGAGAGGACGTCGGCCACCGAGTGACCGCCCTCCTGCCCCGGCTCCCAGCAGACGAGCACGGCATCCACCTCGTCGCGCCACGAGGCGATCTCGACGGGACCGCAGACGTTCAGCACCACGAGCACCCGCTTGCCGGCGGCATGGAACGTCTTGCTGACGGCATGGATAAGCGCCTGCTCGTCGATACGCAGCCGGAAGTCGCGCTCGACATGTCGGTCGAAACCCTCGGAGGAGTTGCGGCCGATGGTGATGACCGCGAGGTTCGACGCATCCACGGCGCGACGGGCCAGTGCATAAGGGTCCCGGATCTCGTTGGCCCGCAGTTCGTAATGGCACCACCAGCGCAGTTTGCGGGCGGGCTCCATGCGGGCGTTCTCCCGCTTCATGTGGTTGAGATAGATTTCGTCCAGCTGCTCGTCGAGCGAGAAGCCGCAGGCCTTCAGTCCGTCGCGCAGATCGACCACGTAGGCCTTGTTGACGTCGCCCGAGCCCTTGCCGCCGGCGATGAAGTCGTAGGAGGTGACGCCGAACAGGGCTATTTTCTCATTCGGAGCGACCGGCAGCGTCCTCGCGTCGTTCTTCAACAGCACAAACCCCTCGCTCGCCACCTCGCGCGTCAGGCGTGCGTGCGCCGCGAGATCGGGATTTTCGGTCGGCTTGCAGCCGAGGAAGCGGGGCGTGCGGACCACGAGCCGCAGCACGCGCGCCACGCAGCGGTCGAGCGCCTTTTCGTCGAGCCGACCCTCGCGAACGGCCTTGACAAGGGCTTCGTACTGGTAATAGGCGCCCGGCTGGATCATGTCGTTGCCCGCAGCGATCTGGGCAACGGGATCGACACCGCCGCCCCAGTCGGTCATGACGACCCCTTCGAAACCCCATTCGTCGCGCAGGATATCTTCGAGCAGCTGCCGGTCCTGAGAGGTATAGCGGCCGTTGATGTAGTTGTAGGAGGTCATGACGGTCCAGGGCTGCGACTCCCGGACGGCGATTTCGAAGTTGCGCAGGTAGATCTCGCGCAGTGCCCGGATCGAGATGCGCGAATCGTTCGCCAGGCGGTTGATCTCCTGGTTGTTGGCCGCGAAGTGCTTGATCGAGGTGCCGACCCCGTTGCGCTGAACGCCCGCAATGAAGGCGGCAGCCGTCCGGCCCGCCAACAGCGGATCCTCGGAGTAGTACTCGAAGTTACGGCCGCACAGCGGATTCCGCATGATGTTGACGCCCGGAGCCAGCAGCACGTCGACGCCGTATTCGCGGACCTCGTTGCCGATAGCCTCGCCTACCTCGCGGATGATCTCGTCGTTCCAGGTAGCGCCCAGATGCACCCCGACCGGAAAACCCGTGCAGTAATAGGTCCGCTCGTCGCCAGGCCGCTTCGGACTGATCCGCAGCCCCGCAGGACCGTCGGCCAGCACGACGGGCGGAATGCCCAGCCGCTCGATGGGATAGGTCGTACCCGCCGCACCGGGGACGAGTCTGCGGGTATACCCCACCTGGCCCGCGGCCTCGGCATTGTCGGAGAGACTGGCCCCGACGACCAGATGGGCCTTCTCCTCGAGGGTCATCGCAGCGACGACGGCATCGATGTTCTCCGCGGTCAGCCGCGGCGGTTCGGCAGCCGTCGCCCGCACGGCGAGCAGGCAGACGGCCAGAGTCAGAAATCGGTTCATTCACAAAAAATTTAGGGTTGTAACAAATTCGGTTCAAGGTAGTTCAAAATCGGGAAACGGACCAACAATATCCGACCTGTTCGGGATAAAATCGTAAAACAGGGCCGAAATGTCCGGGAAACGCGCCGGAACGTCGCTTCGAAAGGGTTTGAACCCGAAACAAACCGCATTTCCGGAATTTTTTATTACCTTTGCCGACGATCTGGTAATTATGACCGTTTTTTTGGTCGTTTATACGGACCGGATCGCAATTAAACAGAGAATACAATTATGGGAAATTTGTTGCAAGGAAAGAAAGGAATCATCTTCGGAGCCCTGAACGAGCAGTCGATCGCCTGGAAGGTGGCCGAGCGTGCCGTCGAAGAGGGTGCCGAGATCATACTGACCAATACGGCCGTTTCGATTCGCATGGGAACGATCGGCGAACTGGCCGAGAAGTGCCGCACGGTCGTCATTCCGGCCGATGCCACGAACGTAGCCGATCTGGAGAATCTGATCGACAAGGCCATGGAGCACTTCGGCGGGAAGTTCGACTTCATCCTCCACTCCATCGGCATGTCGCCCAACGTCCGCAAGGGCCGCACATACGACGATCTGGACTACGACTACCTCTCCAAGACGCTCGACATCTCGGCGCTCTCGTTCCACAAGGTCATTCAGGTGGCCCGCAAGAAGGACGCCCTCAACGAGTGGGGATCTATCGTGGCCCTGAGCTACATCGCCGCCCAGCGGACCCTCTACGGTTACAACGACATGGCCGATGCGAAGGCGCTGCTGGAGTCCATCGCCCGCAGCTTCGGCTACATCTACGGCCGTGAGAAACACGTCCGCATCAACACCGTGTCGCAGTCGCCCACCAAGACCACGGCCGGCAGCGGCGTGCTGGGCATGAACGACCTGATGGAGTTCGCCGAAACGATGTCGCCGCTGGGCAATGCCGACGCCGACGACTGCGCCAACTACGTGCTGACGCTCTTCTCCGACCTGACCCGCAAGGTAACCATGCAGAACCTCTACCACGACGGCGGATTCTCGTCGATGGGCATGAGCCGCCGCGCCATGCGCATCTACCAGAAGGGAATGCGCTTCGAGGACGTGAAGGAGCACCAGTTCCCCTTCGGCCAGACCGAAGAGTAGGCTCCCGAAGCCTGAAAAAAAGCGGGATGCTCATCAGCATCCCGCTTTTTCATATCTTTTCCGGTTCTATTCCAGCTCCAGAAGCGCCATCAGCCTGCGCGACAGCTCCGCATTGTCCAGTATGCCGTTGATCCGCTCGGCGCCGGCGCCGTACAGATAGACCGGAACCAGAATGCCCGTATGGCTTCCCGTGCCAAACTTGTACTCCATCCCGCTCTCCGAAGCGGTGAAGTCGGCCTTGCGGCTGGGCATCGTGAGCCCGCCCGTCTCGTGGTCGGCCGTCACGACCAGCAGCGTCCCAGGGTGGTTGTCCGCAAAACGCATGGCCGCCGATACGGCCGCCTCGAAGTCGCGGACCTCGGCCAACACACCGTCGGCACGGTTGCCGTGGCTCTCGAAATCGATCTGCGACCCCTCGACCATCAGCACGAATCCCGTTCCGGCATCCCGGGCATTGTTCTCCAGAATCTCCAGCGCCTTGCGGGTCGCCTGCGGCAGATAGTCGCCCCGTCCGTCGAGCATCGACGGCATATGTTCGTCGGCGAAGAAGCCCGCCACGCGACCGCTCCGGATATCCTCCGCCCGGCTCCAGTCGTAAATCACCCGGCAGCCCGAACGGGCCAGCTCGTCGGCGGCCGAACGTCCCGAAGCGTCGGGAGCCGTCATCTCGGCCTTGCCGCCTCCGAAGGCGACATCGATCCTGCTCGAGGCCAACTGACGGGAGATCTGGTCGTAGAGGTTCCGGCTCGGGACATGGGCGTAGAAAGCTCCCGGGGTGGCGTGCTGAATCTTGCAGGTCACCACCAGGCCCGTCGGCATCCGCCGTTTCCAGGCCTTCTCGATCATCGACTCCAGCGCGTGCCCGTCGGGCGCCTCTCCCAGCCGGCCGTTATCGGTCTTCGCACCCGACGCCAGCGCCGTACCGGCTGCGGCCGAATCGGTCACGAGGTTGTTCGCCGACCGCGTAGCGATCAGGGCCACGTTCTGCATCCGGTCGAAAGCCGTGGGGGCGTAGCCGCCCTCGATCATCATCGCCGCGACGTGCGAAAGCCCCATGCCGTCGCCGATCATGAAGATCAGGTTGCGCACCGGCTCCCCGGAGGCCGGCTCCGCATCCGCACGGACCGGAATTTCCGCCGGGGCGGCCGCGGGCCGGGAGGCGCTCTCACGCAGCGCCCCGCCCCTGGGGGTATATACGCGGATCTTCTTCGCCTCGGCGGACGAAATCAACAAGAGTGCGACGAAGGCACTGCATACCAAATGTCTCATATCTGAAATTTCGAATCGTTTTCGGAATCAACCGTTTCACAAATATATCCGATTCGGCGGAAATATCCAAACTTTTTACTATTTTCGCAAGGAATTTCAACCCCCTAAAACCGACCGATCATGGATGTCAAGATAGCGCAGGACTGGAAAGAGATTCTGCAACCCGAATTCGACAAGCCCTATTTCCGGGAACTGACCGATTTCATCCGGCAGGAGTACGCCTCCCGACGGATCTTTCCGCGCGCGGGCAACATCTTCCGGGCTTTCGACAAGTGTCCGTTCGACAAGCTGAAGGTCGTCATCATCGGTCAGGACCCCTACCACGGGGAGGGCCAGGCCAACGGCCTCTGCTTCTCGGTGGCGGACGGCATCCCTTTCCCGCCCTCGTTGCAGAACATCTTCCAGGAGGTCTCCAGCGACCTGAACCGACCGGTACCCGCCAGCGGGAACCTCGACCGCTGGGCCGAGCAGGGGGTCCTGCTGCTGAACGCCGTGCTGACCGTGCGGGCCCACGAGGCCGCCTCGCACGCCGGCCGCGGCTGGGAGACCTTCACCGATGCCGTCGTCCGCGCCATCGCCGAACGCAAACAGGGGATCGTCTACCTGCTCTGGGGCAGCTACGCCCAGCGCAAGGGAGCCATCGCCGACCCGGCGCGCAACTGCATCCTCAAGGCCGTACACCCCTCGCCGCTCTCCGCCTACCGGGGCTTCATCGGGTGCCGCCATTTCTCACAAGCCAATGCCTACCTGCGCTCCCAGGGAAAAGCGGAGATCGAATGGTAAACCGCTCCCGAGACGATGAATAATCAGACCCTACTGCTCGTGCTCTGCACCGCCGCGCTGGTACTCTCGATCCTCGCGACCCTCTACGTCTTTCTGCTGGGGGCTTTTTTCCTCTTCAAGATCGGCATCGGCCTCTGCCTGCTCTTCATCATCCTGCTGATCGTCATCCTCAAGGAGCGACGCATCCACCGGCTGATGAACGAAGACGATTACGACCGGGAGCGCGATGCGATTTAGCCCTTCGGTTCCATAAACAAAAGAGGGGAACGGAAACCGTTCCCCTCTTTTCAAACCTTTCCGACCGTTATCCCAGATAGGACTTCAGCAGCTTCGAACGCGACGAGTGGCGCAGGCGGCGAATCGCCTTCTCCTTGATCTGACGCACCCGCTCGCGCGTGAGGTCGAACTTCTCGCCGATCTCCTCGAGGGTCATCTCCGAGCATCCGATGCCGAAGAAGTACTTGATGATGTCGCGCTCCCGCTCGGTAAGGGTCTCCAGCGCCCGGTCGACCTCGGTCGAAAGCGACTCGTTGATCAGGCCGCGGTCGGCATTGGGCGAGTCGTGATTCACCAGCACGTCGAGCAGCGAGTTATCCTCGCCGTCGGCGAACGGAGCGTCCACCGAGACGTGACGGCCGGCCACGCGAAGCGTATCGGTCACCTTCTCCTTGGGCAGCGAGAGCTCCGAAGCCAGCTCCTCGGGCGACGGCGTGCGTTCGTGCTGCTGCTCGAAGCGGGCGAAGGCCTTGTTGATCTTGTTGAGCGAGCCCACCTGGTTCAGCGGCAGGCGCACGATACGCGACTGCTCGGCCAGAGCCTGAAGAATCGACTGGCGAATCCACCACACGGCGTAGGAGATGAACTTGAAACCGCGGGTTTCGTCGAACTTCTCGGCGGCCTTGATCAGGCCGAGGTTGCCCTCGTTGATGAGGTCGGGCAGGCTCAGTCCCTGGTTCTGGTATTGCTTGGCCACCGAAACCACGAAGCGCAGATTGGCTTTGGTGAGTTTTTCGAGGGCCTCCTGGTCTCCTTTCTTGATTCGTTGGGCGAGTTCCACCTCCTCTTCTACCGTGATGAGCTCCTCCTTGCCGATCTCCTGCAGGTACTTGTCCAGCGAAGCGCTCTCGCGGTTGGTGATGGATTTTGTGATTTTTAATTGACGCATATCTCTCTTTTACCTGTATATAGTGTTTTCAATCAACCGGTCACGGAACTCTCCCGGTGCGTTTGCGGCCCGAATCCGCCTCGGCGGTCCGGGCCGGTACGCCCTCTTGCACTATTCCACCGCCACGTAGCTGGCCGCCCGCCCGTCGGGGTAGATGCCGTCCACCGAGACGATCTTGTCGGCGAGACGCCTGAGGTCGGCCACCGAATAGACGGCACGATCATTGACGTGCGTGATGACGAAGCCGCTCTTCACGCGGGCCCGGGCCAGGAATCCGTTCGGCTTCACCGAAGCGACCTGCACACCGCCCCTGATCTCCAGCTGCCGGCAGAGCTTGTCGGGTGCGTCGACGAACTTGCCGCCCAACACCTCGACCACATCCACGTTCTCACGAGTGAGGAGTTCCGTTTTACCGGTTACATTACGTAAAGTAACCTCGAATTGTTTCATTTTTCCGTCTCTTTTTACGGACAAATTCACCTGATCATTGGGTCGGCGGCGTCCGATCTGCTCCTGAAGGGCCGAGCCGTCGGTGATCTTCACGCCGTCGATCGACTCGATCACGTCGCCCTTGCGGATGCCGGCCTCCGAAGCCGCGCCGCCGTCGACCACACTGGCTACATAGACGCCTCCCACCTCGTCGATGCCGAGCTCCTTGCCCATCTCGTCCACGAAGTCCTGATCGACCGGACGGAACGTGATGCCCAACAGGGCGCGCTGCACGACTCCGAACTCCTTCAGATCGGTCACTACCTTCTTCACGATAGTCTCGGGCACGGCGAACGAGTAGCCGATGTAGCTGCCCGTCGAGGACTTGATGACCGTATTGATGCCCACCAGTTCACCGTGCACGTTCACCAGCGCGCCGCCCGAGTTGCCGGGGTTGACCGCCGCATCGGTCTGGATGAACGACTCGATACGGAACTCGTTGGGAATCACGCCCAGCGTGCGGGCCTTGGCGCTCACGATGCCGGCCGTGATGGTCGACCGCAGGTCGAAGGGCGACCCGATAGCCAGCACCCACTCGCCCAGACGCAGCGAATCGGAGTTGCCGAAGGGGATGGTGGGCAGCTTCTCGGCGTCGATCTTGATGAGTGCGACATCCGTCGCGGGGTCCTTGCCGATGATGCGGGCATCGAACGTGCGGCCGTCGTTCAGCGTCACGCGCAGCTTCGTCGCCTCGTCCACCACGTGGTTGTTGGTGACGATATAGCCATCCTCCGAGATGATGACGCCCGAGCCTCCGGCCCGACGCTCCTGCGTGCGGGCGTCACCGCGGCGCGAACCCTGCGGCACGCCGAAGAACTCCAGGAACGGATCCCAGTTCTCGCGCACGGCCACCTCCTGCACCGCCTCAATGTTGACCACCGCCTTCACGGCGTTCTCAGCCGCATAGGTCAGGTCGGGATAGCGGTCCGCCTCGTAGGAGGTGAACTGCGACCCCAGCGCGGGGGTTCGCTCCACTTCGCGCTCGACATAGGCTATCTGCTGCTCGGCTGAACGGGTCACCATCCAGGCCGCGGCACCGCCGGAGACGGCCGCTGCGGCCATCACACCGACAAATAAAAAGATTTTTTTCATCGCTACAAATTAAGTTTATCGTTCGGAGCCGATCTGCATCATAGGCATCTGCATTACATTCGAGAAGCAAACGCACCCGGCCGGGCGGATAGTATGTTTCCGAAAGAAAAAAATCGCCCCCGGCGAACATTCGCCGGAGGCGGAAACGAAAAGATCGGACAGACTACTCCCCGCACAGCGACTCATAGAACTTCAGCCGCTTCCGGCAACAGCGCTCCACGATCCCGCCCAGGCGGACGACCCGGGTCATATGCTCCTCCAGCTCCATCGGGTGCTCCTCGAAGCCAAGCTCCCCGAAAGCCGCCTTGCCGAATCTTTTCAGAGCGACGAGCGTCGCATTGCCTCGCGTGCAGCTGTTGTCGAACAGCAGCATCAGCTCAGTCGAGAGGGTCCGCATCCGCTCGTGGAGAAACAGCGGATCATCCGAATCGAACGGCCGGTTGTGGTAGACGTAATAGAGGATCTTGTAGTAGAGCACTCCCACCTGCGCCGTCATGAAGGCCGACCAGCGGCGTTCGGTCGGGCTCGCGGGAGAGCCCGCACTCGCCGTCTTCACGGCCAGATCGGCCAGCGGCAGGAAGGTCTCGAAATAGGTGCGTGCATCGCATAGAGCCTTTGCGGAGTTGCAGGGGCGCATCGGCCGCCGGAAGTAAAAAGTATCCTTGCGATAGAGCAACACACCCTCCCGATAGGCGAAATAGAGAAACGGTGTGCGGTGTGACCGGACGTAGCTCAACAGGCAGACGTAGAGATTTATATAAGTCACTTTCCTCCGGCTGTAGGGCAGCTTGTAGCGCAGGTCGCGCTTCGCATCCGCCCAGTCGTGAACAGGCAGGTTCCCGACGACGATCAGCAGGTCGTAGCTTTTGGCCTCGCTGTGCGGCGTGCCGCCTGCCAGCGACCCGAACAGCAGGATGTACTCCGGGTCGAACAGACCCTCCTTCGTCAGAAGACGGACGATGGTTTCGGCCTCGGCCGGGTCGTAAAGCGGCTCCGGAGCGATTTCCGTTGCGGCGGAATGGTCCGCCGGATTTTCTTCGATCCCGCTCTCGCGCGCAGGTTCCTCCTGCGGACTCATTCGATTCATTTCCATGGTGTGGATTGTTTGCGATTAGACAATAAGGGGGCTGTCCTCGTCGGGCCCGGGGCGCGAAAAGAGCGTGAAACGACTGACCGAAAATCGCTTGTCAATCCGGAGGATGGGAACGGATACGAATCGGATGGCGGCGCAGCGGAAACCGCCGGCGGTCGGTCTCTCGGCCGGTCTGTACCGGAGTACGGACAGATAATGTTGTTCGCATAAAATAAACAGCTAACGGAATAGCAAATTTGAGAAAAGCGTAGCGAATAGACTGGAATAGCGTTCGTTACGCTTTTCTTTTGGGTTGGTATAAAGCCATTTCAAGCCGTGTTAAAGCCACTAAGCGCAAGAGTTCAGTTACCACCTCATTACCGTGCGGATAGAGCAGATTTCTTGCTAAGTGTTTGTTTTTCTGCGTTCTGCGGAGGTTTGCTTAGCAGTCGATAACTCACTGTAATCTAATTTTGTAACCCAAAAAAGAGTGAGTTATGCGAAGTACATTCAAAGTATTATTCTATGTAAAGAAAGGCAGTGAGAAGCCCAACGGCAACCTGCCATTGATGTGCCGCCTTACGGTGGACGGAGAGATTAAACAGTTCAGTTGCAAGATGGATGTTCCCCTGCGGCTGTGGGACGTGAAGAACAACCGTGCTTCGGGCAAAAGTATCGAAGCACAGCGAATCAACCGTGCCGTTGATAAAATCCGTGTGGAAGTGAACCGCCGCTATCATGAGCTGATGCAGACGGACGGTTATGTCACTGCCGCCAAACTTAAAGATGCCTATCTCGGCATCGGTGTCAAACAGGAAACTCTGCTTAAACTCTTTGAACAGCACAATGTCGAGTTTGCCAAGAAAGCTGTTGGTATCAGAGGAACGCAATACAGGTAAAAGCACGTTCCTGAACTTTCTG
>ERZ777306.2444-NODE-2444-length-23580-cov-5.737768_pt1 | contig 23580 bp, 22 predicted proteins | sample MGYA00374966_ERZ777306 | MGnify/ENA primary metagenome ERZ777306 (study PRJEB29329, sample SAMN06343882) | mouse gut metagenome | isolation source: Mouse cecum | place: Austria: Vienna | collected 2014-11-15 ...
TCCGATCTGCCGGCGTCACCCTGGTCATGGGCGGGGCCAAGCCCTCTTACCTCATCGCCACGGTGATTTTGGGAATTGCCGCGGTGGCGATTTTGCTAGGCATCGACGAGCTGGTATTCAAACACGAAGACCCCACCACTTCCACCGGCTACGAGTACAAGATTCTGAAACAATACCAACGCTCCCGCCTCACCGTGTTCCTGAACCCCGACGCGGACACCTCGGCCACCGGTTACAACCTGGCAGGCCATGATTGCGGTGGGCTCCGGCGGCCTGTTCGGCAAGGGGCTGGGCAACACCACCCAGGCCGCCAACGGCTTTTTGCCGGAAGCTCCCACCGACTTCATCTTCTGCGTGCTGGCCGAGCAGCTGGGATTTGTGGGGGCCATGGCCCTCATCCTGCTCTATGCTGCCTTCATCGTGTGCGCTGTGCGCATCGCTCTGCGCTCCGACGACCTTTTCGGCATGCTGCTGGTGTGCGGCGTTGTGGGCATGTGGCTGTTCCAGATACTGGAGAACATCGGCATGACCATCGGGTTGATGCCCATCACAGGTATCCCTTTGCCATTCTTTAGTTACGGTTCGTCATTCATGGTCACCAATATGATTATGATAGGGCTCATAGCTTCCGTCGCATCTCACCATGCCACTTTAGGAGGGAAACGCTTATGAACCTTCCCGTGAATTTTTCCGCCGTCAAATCGGCGTTGGACTCTGCGCAGCAATCGACCCAGGAACCGCTTTCGGTGAGCCTCTACATCGACGAGGATTCCCCCGAAGACATGATCGCCCACGTGCGCAAGGCCTTTTTCAGCACCGATGCGAAAGTGCGCTTCTCGCTTGAGTACCTGAACGGCGCAAGCACCCCTCGCGATGGGGACGACATGGCCTGCATCGTGGCGGGCACCAACCCGGCAGTGGGCAAGCTGGCCCAGGACATCCGCAACACCGGCGTTCCGGTGATGGTTGCCACGTCTATGCCGTCTTTGGTGCATGATTTGGCCCAGTCCACCGGCTGCCCCATTCCCGTGGGGGACATCGTGGCCCCCAACACGCCGGCCCCCAGCGCCAAAGGCGCCGTCCCTGCCCAAATGGAAGGGGAGGGCGTGGCCGAGCCCATAGCCCTAACCGATGAAGGGGCCAGAACGTTAAACGAGCGCATGGGCAAGTGGGTGATCACCGCCTGCAGCGAGAAGAAGCTGGCCTTCGCCTACGCCTTCGCCTTTGTGCGGCGCCCCTTGGCCACTGAAGCGGTTACCAGCACCTCCATCCAAAACGCCGGCATCGGTGCCTTCCTCTTCATTCCCGGAGCCGACATGCCGGTGCTCACCCTGAACCAAGTGAAGATGGTGCTGCAGATTGGCGCTGCTTACGGCCAGCCGATGACCATGGACCGCCTGAAGGAGATTGCCTTCGTGGTGGCGGGCGCTTTCGCCTGCCGCAGCCTGGCCCGCCAGGGCGCCGGGCTTGTGCCCGGACTCGGGTGGGCGGTGAAGGGCGCCATCGGCTTTGCCGGCACCGAGGCCATGGGGCGCGCCGTGATCGAGTACTTCGAAGGCGGCGGCAACGTGGCCGGCTTGGCCAATTTGGTGAAGCGGGCCGCGAACACGGCCGCAGACGGCGTGGGAAAAGCCGCCAGTTCCCCCGCGGGCCAAACGGTCATCCGCAAGGGAGCCCAAGCGGCCGCTAAAATACTCAAGCTGTAAAAGCCCCCGACCTTCGAGGAATTTACCCGCACATGCAACACACGAACCTTTGGCCCGTCATCGAGCCGCTGCTGGCCCGCGCTGAGCGGCCGGCCCGTTACCTGAACCACGAATGGGGGGTGCAGGCCAAGCAGGACGCCGATTTCAGCTTCTGCATGGTGTACCCCGACACCTACGAGCTTGGGCAGGCGAACCAAGCGGTGCGCATCCTGGTGAACCGCGTGAACGCCACCAAGCACCTGGCGGCTGAGCGGGCGTTTTTGCCGGCGCCTGACATGATAGCCCTCATGCAAAAGGCCGACGTGCCCCTGTTCTCGCTGGAGAGCATGGCGCCTTTGGCAGAGTTCGACGCCATCGGCATCACCTTGCCCCACGAGCTGGCCGCCACCAACGTGCTGGAAACCCTCTCGCTGGCCGGCATCCCGCTTCGCTCCGAAGAGCGCGGCGAAAACGACCCTTTGGTTTTAGGGGGCGGCCCGTGCGCCTACAATCCCGAACCCTACGCTCCCTTCTTCGACGCCATCTCAATCGGGGAGGGAGAGGAAGCGGTGCCGGAACTGCTGGGCGCCGTTCGCCGTTTGCGGCAGGAAGGGGCGCCTCGCGCCGAGATACTGCGGCAGCTGGCGCGCATCCCCGGCACCTACGTGCCGTCGCTATACCGCTGGCGCACCGAAGAGGAGGCGCAGGCGGCGGGCAGCTGGGTTGAGCCGCTAGAAAAGGGGCTGCCGTCCCAGATCGTCAAGCGCGTGTACACCCAATTCGCCGAAAGCGACGCCCACGAGCCCTGCGTCGTTCCCTTCACCGAAGTGGTGCACGACCGCTTGAACGTGGAGGTGCTGCGGGGCTGCGCCCGCGGCTGCCGTTTTTGCCAGGCGGGCATGATGTACCGCCCCGTGCGGGAGCGTACCGCCCAGAACATCGTGAACGCGGTGAAGCGAGGGCTGGCGGAAACCGGTTACGACGAGGTGTCGCTGACATCGCTTTCCTCCACCGACCACTCGCAAATCGCTGACATCCTCAAAAGCCTAAACTGCGCTTTTGACGGTTGCGGCGTGCGCATCTCGGTTCCCTCCCAGCGGCTGGACTCCTTCGGCGTGGAGATGGCCGGCCTGGTGGCGGGCCAGAAAAAGGGCGGGCTCACCTTCGCCCCGGAAGCCGGCACCCAGCGGCTGCGGGACGTCATAAACAAAAACGTCACCGAAGACGACCTGTTCGGCGCCATCGACGCCGCGTTCTCTGCCGGGTGGCGCCGCTGCAAGCTGTACTTCATGATCGGACTGCCCACCGAAACCGACGACGACATCAAGGGCATCGCCAGCTTGGCCCAGCGCGCCTACGACCGCGCCAAGTCCAATGTGCCCCCCGACCAGCGGGGTAGCGTGCGCATGTCCGTTTCCGTTGCGGTGTTCGTGCCCAAATCCCAGACCCCGTTTCAGTGGGACGGGCAAATTTCCCCTGAGGAAACGCTGCGGCGCATCGGCCTTTTGCGCCGTTCGGTGAAGTACCGGGCAGTGGACGTGCACTGGCACGACCCGTCCACCTCTTTCGTTGAGGCGGTGATGAGCCGCGGCGGCCGCGAGGTGGCCGACTGGGTGCAGCGGGCCTGGGAAAAGGGCGCCCGTTTCGATGCCTGGACCGAGCTGTTCAACCAAGAGGCTTGGCGCGAGGCCGCCTCCGAGCTGGGGCTCAACCCCGAAGCCATCGCCCAGGCCACGTACGACACCACCCGCGTCATGCCCTGGGCCCACATCTCCTGCGGTGTAACGTCGCGCTTCCTGGCGCTGGAGCGCAAGCGGGCCCAGCAGGAAACCACCACCCCCGACTGCACTTACGAGCGCTGCACCGGCTGCGGCGCCTGCCCGTCGGTGAGCGCCGACAACCAGCTGGCGCAGCCTCGCGTGGGCCAGGGCTCCAATGCCGCGGCTGCGGTGGAACAGGAGGAAAACCATGGCTGATCCGTCCCTTTTCCGTTTGCGGGTGGTCTTCGCCAAAAGCGGCCGCCTGTGCCAACTGTCCCACTTGGAAATCGCCCGCACCCTTGAGCGCATCGTGCGCCGCGCCCAGCTGCCCTACGCCATCACCCAAGGGTTTTCGCCCCACATGAAAATCTCCTTCGGCTCGGCGCTGCCAGTGGGAGTGGGGGGAACCCGCGAGTTCTTCGACCTGTTCCTCACTTCCTATGTTAATGCCGATGTGGCGCTGAAGCAGCTGCAGCAGGCAAGCCCGGCCGACCTCATGCCGGAACAGTGCTTCTATGTGGCCGCCAGTGCGCCGGCGGCGTCGGTAGCCTTCCCGGTGAGCACCTTCGAAGCGCTGCTATCCGGCCCCGCCGGCGATGTTCAGCTGCCGGAAACCGTCGCGGTGGTTCGCAAGAAGAAGGAAAGAGTGCTGCAAGTGGCCGAGTACCTGGCGGGTCCTGTGGAGCGGGCAGGGAACGCCCTCCGCTTCTCGCTGGAGGCAAAGCCCACCGGTTCGCTGCGGCCCGACGCCCTTATGCGGGAAGCCCTGCATGGCCGCAGCGACGTTGTGCTAGTATCCCTCACGAGAGTACAGCAGGCCGATGGCGACGGGAAGCCGGTGGTTTCCTAGCCAGTGCGGCCCCATGCGTGAAGGAGGAGAAGCCATGCATTCATTTACCCCGCGCGGCGTATGCTCGCGTCACATCGCCTTTGAGCTGGACGGCGACGCCCTGCGTTCGGTGCAGTTCACCGGCGGCTGCGACGGCAACTTGAAGGCCATCGCCAAGCTGGTGGAGGGAAAGCCTGCCGTCGAAGTTGCCCAGCTGCTGCGCGGCAACACCTGCGGGCCCCGCAGCACTTCCTGCGCCGATCAGCTGGCGCAGGCCATTGAAGGAGCCTTAGAGCAGCACTAGGACAACCGCTCACAATTAATATCTTTCATTGCGCGGCCGGCAATTGCATGCCGGCCGCGCAATCTCTACAATAACCATGCTAAATAGCTATTGACCAGGTAATTTGCGAAGGGGGAACAAAAGGATTTGGTTTTTTCGAGTCTGATATTCCTTTTCGTGTTCTTCGCGTTGAACTTAGCCGTTTACTTCACCGTTCCCAAGCGCTTCCGCAATCAGGTGCTGCTGGTGTTCTCGCTGGTGTTCTACGCCTGGGGCGGCCCCAAGTACCTGTTACTGCTGGTAGGGGAGACGCTCATCAGCTGGTGGTGCGGCCTGTTCATTTCCCGCCATGAAGAGCGCTCCAAAAAGCGACTGGGTATCGTCATCGAATGCGTGGCGCTGCTGGGGCTTTTAGCCTACTTCAAGTACACCCGCTTTTTCATGGGCAACATCGCCGCCATCTTCGATGCGCCGGAGCTCATCCCTGAAATCTTCTTGCCCATCGGCATTTCCTTCTACACCTTCCAGCTCATTTCCTATGTGTGCGACGTGTACTGGGACAAGGTTCAGGCGCAGCCCACCTTCTGGAAGCTGCTGCTGTACTCGTCGCTGTTCTACCAGTGCATCGCCGGCCCCATCGTGCGCTACTCCACCGTGGCCGACGACATCGATCACCGCAAAGTGACCTCGCTCGACGTGTACGCTGGCATGCGCCGCTTCTGCATCGGCCTGGCCAAGAAGGCGGTGCTGGCCAACTCCTGCGCCTCGGTGGCCGATACGCTTCTGCCCATGGGCACCGAGGGGCTGTTCTTGCAGAACACCGCCGGCTGCTGGCTGGGCATGCTGTTCTTCATGCTGCAGATTTACCTGGACTTTTCCGCCTATTCTGACATGGCCATCGGCATGGGGCGCATGGTGGGCTTCCGGTTCCTGGAAAACTTTAATTACCCGTACCAGTGCACCTCCATCCAGGATTTCTGGCGCCGCTGGCACATCTCCCTTTCCAGCTTCTTCCGGGATTACGTGTACATCCCGCTGGGGGGCAGCCGCTGCAGCAAGCTGAAGTACGTGCGCAACATGACTGTGGTGTGGTTCCTCACCGGCCTCTGGCACGGCGCCAGCTGGAACTACATTTTCTGGGGTCTGTTCTTCTTGGTGTTCCTGCTGCTGGAGAAGTTCGTCATCGGCGGCTTTATAAAGAAGCACCGCGGGGTGGGCCACGTGTACGCCCTCATCGTGGTGTTCTTCGGCTGGGTGCTGTTCAAGTTCGAAAACTTCACCGAACTGGGGTGGGTGCTGAGCTGCATGTTCGGCCAAGCCGGCACCGGCCTTGGCGGGCTTGAAGTGCAGACCCTTCTCCTGCAGAACCTGTTTTTGCTCATATTCTGCATCGTCGCCTGCACCGAAGCCGGCAAGAAGCTGCACCTGCGCATGGGGCGCATGGCCCAGAACAACCCCGCTTTCCTTCGTGTTTACGGCATCACCGAAGCGCTGACGCCGGTGCTGTGCCTGCTGGTTTCCGTAGTGGCGCTTGCGGGCGCTTCCTACAACCCCTTCATCTACTTCCAGTTCTAAACGCATCGGAAGGGGGCGAAGGATGGGACCTAAGCGAAAAGTGGGGGATGCGGCCCTAAACATGGTGAGCCAGATTCCGCTGCCGCCATCGGCTTACAGCGAAGAGGGGCAACGGGGCGCCACGCCTGCCGCCGAAAAGCCGAAGCAGGCTCCGCGGAAGTCTTTCAGCCGACGCCAAGTTGCCTACCTCAAGAAAATGCACACGGCCGGTACCATTGCCTTCGGGGCCGTTATGGCCCTGGGCTGCTTCGCGGGGCTTCTGCTGTTCGTCCACCCCAGCGTCTCCGCGTTGGAAAACCGCCAGCTCACCGAGTTTCCCGAGTTCAGCGTTGGGGCTTTTTTGGACGGCTCTTACCTGGAACAGGTGGCGCTGTGGTACTCGGACACGTATCCCTTCCGCGACGCCTTGGTGGGGGCCAACTTGGATTTGCACCGGGCTTTCGGCATCAGCCCCGAAACCCAGTTAATCGGCGGCAACCGCCAGAGCGACCAGTTGCCTGATACTGGCGAAGGGGAGCCGCTGGAAACAGAAGCCGAGCCAGAAGGGCCCAAACGCGAACCGCGCGATCACGATATTTCCGAGCCGGAGGTGCGCCAGCGGGCTGCCAACATCGAGAACCAGATTTCCGATGGCATCTATGTGAACGGCAACGCCGCCTACACGCTGTACTACTTCGACAAGGGGGCCACGAAGGCCTACGCCCAAGTGATAAACGACGCCGCCAAGATGCTGGAAGGAAAAGCGGACGTCTATTCCATCGTGCTTCCCACCAACGGTGGCGTGATGCTGGATGACAGCGTGCTGGCATCTCTGGGGGTGCCCAACCAAGACCAGGCCATCGATTATTTCTACAGCTGCATGGACGACGCCATCATCACGGTGCCCACCTTCGACACCCTCTACGCCCATCGTGACGAGTACCTGTACTTCCGCACCGATTTCCACTGGACCCAGCTGGCCGCCTACTACGTGTACGAGAGCTTCTGTCAGCAGAAGGGCATCGAGCCGGCGCCTTACTTCCAATGGAAGCAGCTCAGCTTCGGGCCGTACCGCGGTGAATACGATCAACTGGTGTCCAACTCTTCGCAGCTTCTGGCCGACGAGGTGCGCGTGCGGGTGCCCGCAGGGGCAAAAACCGTCCAGTACTGGGACGACGACATGACGCTGGGAGAGCCGTCCAAAGCCTCCGTAGTGGAAGATCTGACAAACGCGCCCCCCAACAGCAACTTCTACGGCTGCTTCATCGGCGGCAACCGGGCGCTCACCTACATCGAGAACCCCACTGTCACCGACGGTTCATCGTGCCTGGTGATCAAGGACTCCTTCGGCAATCCGCTGGTTTCCACCATGGTAGACAGCTACCAGTACATCTGGTGCGTTGACTTCCGCTTCACCCATCAGAAGATGATGGATTTGGTGGAAGAGCACAACATCCAAGACGTGATCTTCGAAAACGTGCTCATGTTCGCCGGCACCTACGACTGCTCCGACCTGCTGGCCTCCATCGTGTACCCCAACGGCTATTCGATGGAGTAACGCTCAAGGTTTGTGCGCCTTCTCTTGAAAGCGCATTCGGTGCTGGTATCGCAGCGGGGGAGTCGTATAATTATCTGTCAGCACAAATACTGCAAAAAAAGCGAAGGGAGCGAAGGCGGCGAGATGCGGGAGCACAGCTACAACAACATGAACTTGGTCACGCAAATCCCGCTGTCTCCCACGAGGCCCATTGGGCCGGCCAGAAAGCCCAAGGCCCCGAAGCACGCCGCGGCCGCGCAGCCCAGCGCCACCGCAGAATCTCCTTCCAAGGAAGGGGAAGGCTATGCGGCCACGCAAGGGCCAGCTGCTCTTGCGCCAGCGCAGCTGGCCGAACAACCGGGCGAAGCCGACGCCCGCGATGGTGCACCGCCCAGAAAGAGGGCCTTCAACCGCCGCGAGGTGCGTTATCTGAAGTCCGCCCATGCCTGGGGCGTGCGCGCTTTCGGCGCCGCCATGGCGGTGGGTTGCGTGACGGGACTCCTCATTTTCGCCCACCCTGCCACCTCCCAGCTGGAGGGGCGCCAGCTTACCGCGTTTCCCGAATTCACTGTAGACGGCTTTCTGGACGGTTCCTATTTGGAGCAGGTGGCCCTGTGGTATTCGGACACCTTTCCCTTCCGCGATACGCTGGTGAACCTCGGGCAAGACCTCAAGGGGCTCTACGGCGTGCAACCGGACACCTCGCTGGTGGGGGGCAAGGTGCAAGCGGACGAGCTGCCCCCGCTCGAACCCCAGGCGCCACCGGACGAGCCGGCCCCCGACGAGCCCAAACCCGAGGACGAGGGGCCCGTAGAGGTGCCCACCGAGGACGCCATGGCGGCCGACGTGCAAAAGAACATCATGAGCGGCTTGTACGTGAAAGACGGGGCCGCTTACAGCATTTACTACTTCAGCCAAGAGGCGGTGACCAACTACACCACCGCCATCAGCAAGGCGGCCGATGCGCTGGAGGGCACAGCCGATGTTTATTCCATCATCGTGCCCAACAATTCCGCCGCCATCCTGGACGAGAGCGTGCTGGATTCGCTGGGAGGCACTAACCAAACCCAGGCGATTCGCTACTTCAACAGCCTGTATTCGCCGAACGTGCGCACCGTGCCCATCTTAGACGCGCTGCGGCAGCACCGCACCGAGTACACCTATTTCCGCACCGACCACCACTGGACGGCCCTGGGCGCCTACATTGCCTACGAGGAGTTCTGCAAGGCGAAGGGGCTGCAGCCGGTGGATTTGGACGCGCTGAAAACCATGACCTTCGACGGCTTTTTGGGCACGTTCTACACCGAGCTCAAAAACGCCGCGATGGCCGATAACCCCGATACCGTGACCGCCTACGTTCCCGCGGGCACCAACGCCATGACCTACTGGAACAAAGACGGCGACGAGGTGGAGGCGAAGGTGATCACCGACGTGACCGGTTGGAACAAGAACTCCCTCTACAACACCTTCATCGCCGGCGATCAGCCCATTTCCATCATCGAGAACCCAGCGATCACCGACGGCTCATCCGTGCTGGTGGTGAAGGATTCCTTCGGGAACGCCTTTGTGCCCTTCCTCGTGAACAACTACCAAACGGTGCATGTGATCGACTACCGCTACACCGATACCAACATCGTGGAGTACGTGAAAGAGCACCAGATCAAGGACGTGGTGTTCATGAACAATATCTCCCTAGCAGGCACCCTCACCGTTGCGGCCAAGATAGACTCCATGGTCGGGTAGTCATCTAGCGCGAAACGGTTTTCCAACGCGGCCATATCCCTTGCCCCGCCCGTCAGTCGCCGCACGGCAAGGCGCCGTATCCTTTGGGTGCCCTAACAATCATGACTTAAGGAGGTGCGCCATGAGCGTGCTGGACAAGGTAAAGGAAATGGCCGACAAGGCCGGAGATGCCATCGAAGACGCAGCCCATGATTTTGCCGACAAGGCCGAGGACTTCGCCCATGACGTGGCGGAAAAGGCAGGGGACGCCAAGGACGCCATCGTTGACAAGGCGGGCGATGCCGGCGATGCTATCGCCGACAAGGCCGGCGACATCAAAGACGCCGTGGCCGACAAGGCGGGGGATCTGAAGGATGCCGCAGCCGCCAAGGCCAAAGAGATCGGCGATAAGGCCTCCGACGCCAAAGACGCCGTTGCCGATAAGGCAGGGGATGTGCAGCAGGCTATCGCCGACAAAGCCGCTGACGCCAAGCAAGCCATTCAGGATAAAACCGGCAGCGCTCAGTAATTGAAGCCGTACCCTCCAGCGCCCCGTTTAACGGCGGGGCGCTTTTGCGTTGAGCAGGGCATTTACCGTTCGCCGGCGCGAAAACAGAACTTTTCAAAATTAGGGCTTGTGTTCCCATTTTCTTGTGCGTATAATTATCGAGCTGTCGCAGCACGGGGTGTTAGCTCAGTTGGTTAGAGCGCCGGCCTGTCACGTCGGAGGTCGCGAGTTCAAGTCTCGTACATCCCGCCATTCAACACCAAAACAGGAGCCATTTAGGCTCCTGTTTTTTTATGATGACAGAATCACAAAAATAGCTCTGGCTCCACAGGGCTTAATCGGTCAAATCGGCTTATTCGGTTTGATTTATGGGCGAAATCCGTTAGAGCTCTGATGGCTTTGCCGGAGCTCGTCTACTGTGGGTATTCCACCTCAGACAAAAGATAGGGCAATAGCCACACCGATATAATAGATAGTTGTAACTATTCATTTATGGGAACATCCCGATAACTCGTCTATTTGAAACAAGCTATTAAGGAGTGCCAATGGCTCTGCCTACTCAAACTGAAGCGTTTTATCTTACATTAAAGATGTTTAACGATAAAAAGCAGCACACCAGAAAAGAGATATTCAACAAAGCAGTTGATGATCTTTCGCTCGATACAAATGAGATTCTAGAAAAGACCAAGAGCGGTACACCTATTTATGAAAGCCGTATTGGATGGGGCATCTCGTATCTCGAAAGAGCAGGAATGCTTAAAAAGATTCGAAGAGGAGTATATGAGATAACACCAAAGGGACTAGAAGCACTTCACGAAGACATTAGGGGAAAACAGTTTCTTGATAAGCTGAATACGATTATCGATGAGGAAAATCCCTGGAACATTGGAGCAGATAAAAAAGACAAACTAAATTATACTGCTCAAAATGATTCTAATCATGAAGAGAGGTCTCCTCAGGAAGCCATAGAACAAGCCATATCATCACTAAATGAATCTTTAGCATCCGAGCTTTTGAATATGATTCTTGATCACGACCCGTACGTGTTTGAGGAAATAGTTATCAAGCTGCTTGAGGCTATGGGTTATGGAGTTGGAGAGGTTACATCAAAGAGTAACGACGGTGGCATTGACGGCATAATCACTGCTGACCCTCTTGGTTTTGAAGCTATTTATACCCAAGCGAAAAGATACAGCCCTAGCAACAAAGTCGGAGTACCTGAGATCCAAGGTTTTATCGGAGCATTAAGAAATGCCAATAAGGGTGTGTTCATTACTACGTCTAGCTTCCAGCCAGCAGCTATTGATGCGGCGAACAGTTGCCTATATGCCAAGATCAAACTAATAGATGGCGAAGAGTTAATAAACCTCATGATTCGGTACAACGTAGGTGTAACGGTAGAAGATGCTTATGAGGTCAAAAGGATTGATCTGGATTTCTTCGACGAACTCTCTTGAGCTAAGAACTGAACGCTTGAGAATGAACCCGCATAAGAGATGAGTAAATTGGCCGAGACGAGAGTATTGATTGCTCTCAAGTGATGACTATTTTCTTTTGGGGAAAGAAGTCTTTTTCAAGCTTTAGATTTGACTCATGCCATGATTTTCGTTCGTCTTCGAGAGCATCATAAGCATCTCTATCAATAAGTTGTGGTCGCCATCGCAATACGCGATTATCACTGCTGTTGGAGTATATGTATCTTTGGGCGTTATAGACTGTACCGCGCTGAATGAAGGCGCATAAATCATTTGTCATAGCTAAGGAATCTAGGCTCTGTTGCGATGCACCAAATAGAGTAATAAGTAGATGATGTGGAGTGATAGGGAAATAGACGGCTTTAAGATCATGGTCAGCATTGGCTTGAAGGCCTGTCATCCATCCTTTTTCGATTTGATTGAAGCGCAGAAAGACCACGGGGTTATCGCTGGTAAGAAGCGATTCCTCACATGAGATGATTCTCCAATGCGAATGACGAAGAATATTCGCTATCTTCCCATCAATGAACGACATAGCAGATGACAGGAAAGCGTGTCTTCCGATACACGTTTCTGCCGTAATGGTTCTATCGGTTCTGTTCATTTCAAGATTCAGAGGAAGATATGGGGTTTCATCTCGGTGTTCTACACGTTCAACACTAGGATGAGCACCTTCAGTTCCAAGGTTTTGAACTAGATTCCTAAACAGCTGGTCGAACATAGACTCGGTAATGCTGTTAGAAAACTTGTAGAATGCTGGCGTGCGCGCAATTTGGATAATTGTATAGTCGATAAGGGTGGACATTTCAGAATCAGATATAAAACCAGTACTCTTTATCTGTTCAAAGATGGGTCTGGTTTTATTTTCAGATTTCTCAAACAAGCTCTCAACTTTATCGTCGTCCACCCCATCTATCTCATCGGTATAATAATCTTGAAGGCATGCAGTGGATTTGATAGGTTTAGTTTGCCAACCTAAGCCAGATTTGTGCCTGAGTATTCCATTGTAAGAGTGAATCGTATTGCCGTTGTTACTCCAGTATTTCAAGTAGAACTGGGGCACATAATGGTTATCATGCGTAATAGCTTCTTTAGTAGACATCGCGCAAATACTGCTCCTTTTAATCCCTTTTTAACTATTATATACAGGCTATTAAAACTAGGTCTGTTTTTAGGTCTGCTATTTTGGAGTTCATCCAAAATAGCGCTGAAAATAGGGCTGGCTCCACGAGGCTTAAACCGCTTAAACGTTCAAATCGGCCTATTCGTTATGGACAAAACAGGTGCCGTGAGCAGGTGTCAACCATTAAGATATTCCTTCAGATGAATCCCAAAGCCTTAAGCTGCTTCTTGTATATATATAAAACACCAGTTCAGAGAACATATTTGTCTATCGAATCGAAATCAACGATTTTTTTGGAAGTATCTGTTTACAGATTCAAATGGTGGATCTGAAACCCGATAGTGTCAGAAGTCCGTTCTGTCACGTCGGAGGTCGCGAATTCAAGCCTTGTACGTCCCGCCATTTCGCACCAGGCCGGAGGCCATCACGAAGCGCATCGGCAGTGCAACCTCAACGAAAACATTAAGTGATTGAACGGGAAAGCAGTCGAGGGGTCACCAACTTGGTTGAACATACGGAACGAGAAAGCCAAGACAATAGGGGTCTAATTGCCACCATGTTTCAATCTGCAAAACGAAAGCTCCCGCGGTAGGTGATGACTCACCGTGCAGGAGCTTTTGTGTTAAAAATAATAGCCGAAAACGCTATTTCTTGTCAATGACGTTACCCTTACGATTGATGTAGATAAGGCGTACCAGGCCTTTTATACGACCATTTACGCATGCATTGACCTCACGTTCAATAGCCGTGTTCGGCAGCCCCCTCATTCGACGAGAGTCAAATACTATGTTCGAGGACTGTTCGAGCCCGCGACGAATGTTTCGCTCGATTGCTTTTAGGCTTGAGGCGATGGGCGCCTTCATCTCCCAAAGCCTTCCATCGAAATACACGTCTGCTGTATGCTCATGGTCAGCCTCGCTTTTTTTGATGAACTCAACCACATAGCCAATGGCAGCCAAGGACTCGGCAGTTTTAAGCTCATGCGGCCAAGGGTTCGCACCCGACTGAATGATTATCTTTCCTTTTGGCTTCTTCATGGCAAGCATTATACGATGCGAAGGAGGGAAAACACTTTTAGCCTTGGGGTGAATTAAAAGTAGTATTGATTTCGGATCCATTGCATTGAGGCAGCTCGCAAGATGGATTGAAAACAGGTTTAGCTTCGCAAGCTTTCAGCTGATTAAGCGCTTAAAGTCATCATAGGTGAAATCCGCAATATCGTTCAAGTTTTCGCTGCGTTCATGCTCTAGGGTTTTCTTGCCGAAAACAGGACAAACCATAAGTCGGCATATAAACTTTTTGGAAGTCCATCCTATACGCGATGACCCAGGGTGAGAGGGGAGAAAAGCGATACGCATGCCAGCAACATCGGGTAACCAATCGTCAGAAGAGCCTTGCTGCACCATCGTTCCCGTCCCCGTGCTTGGCGGGGAGAGAAGGTCCTATAGCGGGTTCGCCCAACCGTTCGCCGCGCATTCTCACGGGTACTACGTGATTGGTCGCGTGCGTCAGGGTTCGCGCATTCTGGAGCTCAACGGACGCGTTCTGCGCATCGGCCCCGGCGATCTCATAGTGTTTAATCCGGGAGACGTTCACGGATGCAGCCATAACAGCAAGGAGCTCTTCGCCTACGACAGCGTCACCATCGCTTCCGACAGGCTCGATAACGCAGCTCTTGTTTACCCGGACAGCGATGCGATGGACGCTGGGGAAGCGTTTGAAGCCCTTATGGAGGCGCTTGATGGCAACGGCGATGAGGAAGTGATGGAGCGGGCCCTATACCTGGCAAGCCTCTTGGAGTCCGAAATAGACGAGCATCGCTCTCTCGCGGCGCACGACGATGCCGCCCTTCGCACGTACGCGCACCTCCTTGGCCACTTGGCAGAGCCGATGTCCATAAAGAATCTGGCCGCCGCTGAGGGCATCTCGGAGTATGCCCTTATCCGCGCGTACCGCCGTCGCTTCTCCATCACTCCGCTTCAGCACCTCATGTCTCTTCGCATCGAGTGCGCCCGCGAACTCCTAGCGCAAGGAGCAGCGCCCTCCGACGTCGCCGCACAGACGGGCTTCGCCGATCAGGCCCATTTAACCCGCACGTTCAAGCAACGCCTCGGAACAACCCCAGCCGCATACCGCAAGATGGCCTCAGGGAAATCGCGCCAATGAGGCACCACCTCATTGGCGCGGTTCACCATATTTGTACGGCTCACCTTGTTCATGCCAACAAAGGTGTTTCTCCTCGATGTCTCGGTGAGCCACTGTGACACATCATGCCTCAATCGCCTACTCGTACCTTGCGCTCTCTACGAGATTTAAGAGAAGAGCGTTCAGTTTCTCATTGGTTTCCTCTGTTTGATTCATGCTTACCAATACGAACCTATATGAGAAGCCGTTTTCCATGTTCATGTAGATTGTCCGCATGATTTCCATTTCGCCGCTGTATCCACGCGCAGTTGCCATCCAGTATTCACGATTCTGAATGGTAACAGGCTCTGCATTTGAATAGAGCACCTCATCCATATCCGACTCCGCATACCAAAGAGCATCATCTTTGCCTATAAGCGATGTATCAAGATCTTCGCGCGTAAAACCATTTTGAAGCATTGTCTGCTGCGCCTCTTCAGAGGACGTGCCAAAGTCATCAAATGCCATAAACGCTATCTGTGCTGTGTCGCTGTCTCCTTTAGGCACAAGCCAGCATTTTAATTCTTCTACGTCGCTTTTCGCGGTTACGTCCTCCCATCCCGAAGGAATGGTGAAACTAACCCCAAACTCGGAATCGAGAAATGTTTTAGATTGTTCAGAGCCTTTTGAATTAGATTCGATGCTTTCGGCAGGCACTTGCTCATAGCGGGATGCTGCATATTGAATGACAGGAAGGCCGCTGACGGTGAAGTTGTACACTGCGAAGCAAATTTGCAATAGGGAAAAAATGGCTAAGACGTTATACGAAGATCCCTTTTCTGGTTTTTCAAGAATCTTGCTTCGCGTTAAATTGCTGTTCCAAAGGCATCCAAAGATAATGCCTCCGAAAAGAAGGTTCGCAAAGGAAATTACCCTTCGTGATTTTAAAAACGGTTTCTCCCTGAAATAGGACGGGTAAAACACTTGCGCGTACACGATGCAGAGTACCGCCCAGACGGCACCAGACAGAGGGGCAACTAGCGTGGATACGGGATAAGGGAGGAAAGACGTTGCTTTCCCGAGATACAGTTCTACTCCCATTACCATTGGGATAGTTATGACTAGACAGGGCACGATGATCGAAAGAAAGCCTAAAACGGAGAAGCAAACTGAAGTTTTCCAATTCCTGATCGCTGGCAAACCTTCAACTAGGCTCGGTTGCTGCTCGGCTTCTGCTTCTGCCTTTGTGGCGGTTTCATCGAGCCATTGCGCTCCGTCCCACCAGCGCATATCGGCCTCACCCTTGGGATCTGGATACCATCCGGCAGGCTGGAATGCATCTTCGGTTGCGGCCGGTGAGGCATCTCCTTCTGTTGCCAATTGCGTCGCCTTGCTAGCGTCGTCCGTTACATTATTTGTCCATCGCTGACCATCCCACCAACGGAGCGCTTCTTTCCCAGCGGGATTCTTGTACCACCCTGCAGGAGCTTTGCTCATATCAGAAGGGCGGCTAGGTATGTTTGATGTTTGATGCGATTTGCTCATGTCCGGCGACCTCCGTGTAATGGAACTTCGGCGGATGTCGCGGAATGCTTTGCGAAACATGTTGGAGGACATCCACCCTATGTCGCCAAACATTTACGCAGCGTGAAAGTACACAACTGGTCAGGCAGATGCCCTCCGGCATATGTACTTTCAATACTGGGTTTTATTCCCTGCATAAATGTTTGGCATTTTCCATTCTATCATCTGGGGCAACGGAGCTTCATGCCTTTCCTTGGGAGCGGCATGAAGCTTCAGGATGGCGGTAGAGGGCGGCAACTCCTTAATAGAAGAAAGCGCCCCGCGCATCGCGACAGCCTCAGTTTTCCGTTATGCGGTTGATGATTTGCTGCACCCATGGTATAAATAACCAGGTGGCTGAATAGGCTACCTCCAAGCGCCGGAGGCAGTCCTCCGGCAATTATTTTATTGGGGAAAGTAGCGGCGCGATAGGGCGCCCTGTGCTTTTCGGCTGTAGCGGCAACATGAGCCCTCGTGCGCGAAACCTTCCTGCCAAAAATCGTCGTTTGCGCTTTGCCAGATTGCAATTCCTTCGTTTTTGGTAATGGGCAATGTAGGAGCTGCGGTTTGGTTTCCTCGGGCTTTCTGCCGGGGTGTTAGGGTGGGGCGCGTGGGCTTCGCTATAATGCTTCAGGTTTATATTTCGCGAAGTGAAAGCCCCAAGTAAAACATGATTCTGCAAACCGAACATATTTCTAAATCCTACGGCGGACGACAGCTGTTCCACGACGTTACCTTCAAGCTGGAAGAATTCGACCGTCTGGCGCTGGTGGGCCCTAACGGCGCCGGCAAAACCACGCTGCTGAACATCATCGCCGGCAAAAACGACCCGGACGAGGGGCGCATCCTCACTGCGAAGGGGGCCCGTGTGGGCTACCTGGAGCAGGAGGCCATCGAGATGCCCGACCGCCCCATCTTCGAAGAGGTGCTGTCCTCGCAGGTGGAAGTGCTGGAGGCCGAACGGCGCCTTCACAAGTTGGAGGCGGAACTGGGGGCCAACCCCACCGAGGCGCAGCTGGCCGCCGCCGGGCGCGCCCGCGACGCTTACGAGCGCATGGGGGGCTACTCCCTTGAGGCGAAGGTGCGCGGCGTGCTGTTCGGCCTGGGATTCAAAGAAGCCGACCTGGCCCGCTCCACCAACAACTTCTCCGGCGGCTGGCAGATGCGCATAGCCCTCTCGAAGCTGCTGATTCGCAATCCGGAAATCCTGCTGCTGGACGAGCCCACCAACCACCTGGACCTGGAGTCGGTGAAATGGCTGGAGGGCTTTTTGCGCGGCTACGAGGGCACCGTGATCGTGGTGAGCCACGACCGCGCCTTCATGGACAACACGGTGGACCGCGTGGCGGAGATCGATAATGGGGAAGTGCTGCTGTACAAGGGCAACTACAGCGCTTACCTGAAGCAGCGCAAAGAGCGGCTGGAGCTGCTGCGGGCCCAAAAGGCCAAGCAGGACGAAGAGCTGTCGCACCTGGAGGCCTTCGTGGAGAAGTTCCGCTACAAGGCCACCAAGGCAAAGCAAGCGCAAGACCGCCAGAAGCGCATCGACAAGATAATGGAGAACCGCATCGTCATCCCGGAAGAGAAGAAGACGGTGCACTTCAACTTCCAACAGCCCCCGCGCACCGGCGACATGGTGGTGCGCGGCACCGACATCGTGAAGCGCTTCGGCGACAAAACCGTGTACGACGGCCTGGACTTCACCCTGTACCGCGGCGACAAGGTGGCGCTGGTGGGCCCCAACGGCGCCGGCAAGTCCACGCTGCTGAAGATGATCGCCGGCGTGCTGGCCCCCGACAGCGGCACCATCGACTACGGGGTGCACGTGGAGCTGACCTACTACGCGCAGCACCAGCTGGAAGAACTTCACGCCGGCAACACCGTGTTCGAGGAGCTGGACCGGGTGGCCCCCGGCTGGACCATCTCGCAGGTGCGCACGCTTCTGGGCGCGTTTCTGTTCACCGGCGATGCGGTGGACAAGAAGGTGGGCGTGCTGTCCGGCGGCGAGAAAAGCCGCTTGGCGCTGGCGAAGATGCTGGTGGCGCCTAAGCCGCTGCTGTGCCTGGACGAGCCCACCAACCACCTGGACATCTCCAGCGCCGACATCCTGGAGCAGGCGCTCGTCCACTTCGACGGCACCATCGTGTTCATCACCCACGACCGCCATCTCATCCGCAACGTGGCCAACCGCATCATCGAAATAGCGCCGGGGAAGGTTACCAACTACGACGGCGACTACGACTACTACCTGTTCAAGTCGGGGCAGCTGGACACCTTGAGCCCGGCGGAGCGTTCGCTGGTGGACGATTTGTTCGAAGGGGAGGAGCCAAAGGGCAAAACCGCCGCCAAGCCGAAGGGCGCCGGCCCAGGCAAAGTGGTGGCGGTGAACAAGCACGGCAAGAAGGCGCCGGAACCGAAAGCGCCCCAGCCCCTCACCGCCCCCAAAGAGAGCGCTCCCAAAACCAAGGAACAGAAGCGGCGCGAAGCGGAAGCGCGCAATCGCGCCTACGCGGTGCTGAAGAACCAGCGCAAACGGCTGGCGGTGCTGGAAGCACAGCTGGACAAGGACAACGCCCGCATGGACGAGCTGCTGGCCTTGATGGCCGATCCGGACTTCTACATCAACGAATCCGCCTCCACCGACGCCATCGCCGAACACGCAACGCTGAAAAAGCGCATCGCCGAGGCGGAAGAGGAGTGGTTCGCCCTCACCGAGGAAATCGAAGAGGAAATGACCCGCCAGCAGGAAGGGGCGTGAGGGCGCTCGTGAACATCGTGCTGATCGAGCCGGAAATCCCCCAGAACACTGGCAACATCGCCCGCACCTGCGCCGTTACCGGGGCCACGTTGCACCTGGTGGAGCCGATGGGGTTTCGCCCCACCGAGCGCAACCTGAAGCGCGCCGGCTGCGACTACTGGAATGACGTGGAAATCGTGCGGTGGCCTTGCGCTGAGCAGTTCTTCGCCGCCCACGGCGAGGACGAGCTGCACCTGTTCACCGGCAACTGCAGCACCGCCTACACGGATGCCTCTTACGGCGCGGACACTTTTCTGGTGTTCGGGCGCGAAAGCCGCGGGCTAGAGGAGCGTTGGCTTGAGCAGTTCGCCGCCCGCTGCGTGCGCATCCCCATGCGGGAAGGGCAGCGGTCGCTGAACCTGTCGAACGCGGTGGCCATCGGCGCATACGAGGCACTGCGGCAGCAGGGCTTCGCCGGGCTTTGCTAAAAAAGGGAAGAGGGGCCTGCAAGTAAGCCGCATTCCCTGCGCACAATTGGCGAAGACGGGGCGGCAGCGGGGCAAATGAGGTAAACTAACGGGCTATGTCTAACGAGATTCAATACATACTTGCCATGGTGCTGAGCTTTGTGCCGGCACTGGTGTGCCACGAGGCGGCCCACGGATTCGCCGCTTACAAACTGGGAGACCCCACCGCAAAGCGGGCCGGGCGGCTCTCGCTTAACCCGCTGCGCCACATCGACCCCTTCGGCACGGTGATTCTGCCGGCCATGTTGATGCTGATGCACATGCCGGTGTTCGGCTACGCGAAGCCGGTGCCCTACAACCCCGGTTACTTTAAAGACCCGCGCAAGGGCGACCTCATCACCGGTCTTGCCGGGCCGGCCGCCAACTTGGTGCTGGCGCTGGCTGGGGCGGGGCTGGCCTGGGCGCTCTTGGGCACCGCGCTCACCGGCGCCTTGTCAAACCCGGTGTTCGAGTGGTTCTACCTCATGTACCTGCCCACCTTCACCCTCATCAACCTCTTCCTCATGTTCTTCAACCTGCTGCCCATCCCGCCGTTGGACGGCTCGTCCATCTTCGCCATCCTCATTCCGGCGAAGTACCTGCCCAAATACTACGAGATCCAGCGTTACGCCTTCCCGGTGTTCATGATGGCGGTCATTTTGCTGCCCTACCTGTTCCACGTGAACCCCTTCGGGTGGTATTTCGACGTCACCGCCTACAACCTGGCCAACCTCGTGTACCCGTTCCCCATCGCCTAAGGGCCGCAGATGTCGTATCGCGTGAAAATCGAGAACTTCGACGGCCCATTCGAGCTGCTGCTTTCGCTGGTGAGCAAAGATAAGGTGGATATCGGCTCCATCTCCATCACCGAAATCGCCGACCAGTACCTGGCGGAAATCCAGCGCTTGAAGGCGCTGGATTTGAATGTGGCCAGCGACTTCTTGCTGGTGGCGGCCACGCTTCTGGAAATCAAAGCCCAAAGCCTTCTGCCCAAACCGCAAATCGAGCTGGACGAGGACGTGGCGGAGCTTTCCCCCAACGAGGCGCGGGACATCCTTGTGGAACGGCTGATGAACTACAAGAAGTACAAGAACGCCGCCGGCGCCCTGTACGAGCGCTTCGAAGCGGAAGGGCGTATGCACAGCCGCCCCTTCGGGCCCGATGCCGTGTTTTTGCAGGTGATGCCCGACTTCCTGAAGGGCGTCACCACCGACGCCCTGGGACTGATGGCTGCCGGCTCTTACGCGCGGCGCGAGGTGTTTCTACTGGAAAGCGAGCACATCGCCGCGAAACCGCTGCCAGTGGAGGTGCACGTGCGCGCCATCCATCAGCGCATCCGCAACAAAAAGCATCTGAAGTTCAGCGAGCTGGTAACCGAGGACACGCCAACCGAAGTGCTGGTGGTGACGTTTCTGGCGCTGTTGGAGCTGTTCAAGCGGGCCATGGTGCACCTGAACCAGCCCAACCCCTTTGGCGACATCATGGTGGACTACATCGAAGGATCGGGCGAACTGGTGCTTGACGAACAGCACGGCCTGACATCTATCGAGGAATAGGGAAGGACGAGAGCCTTGTTTCAGGGAATAACCGAAGCGGACCTGCCCGGGGCGCTGGAAGCCCTCTTGTTCGTGACCGACCAACCGGTGAGCGCCGTTACCCTGGCCGAAATGCTGGAGTGCGACGTGAGCCTGGCGGAAAGCGCCCTTCTGGCGCTGCAGGAGCAGCTGACCAGCGGAAACCGCGGCATCCAGCTGCGGGAGGTGGCCGGCGGCTGGCGGCTGTTCACCCACCCCGCCTACCATGAGCTGATCGAGAAGTACGTGGTTTCCTGGGACACCCGCAAGCTTTCGGCGGCCGCCATGGAAACGCTGGCCATTGTGGCCTATTCCCAGCCGGTCACCCGCGGCCAGGTGGCCTCGGTGCGCGGTGTGAACTCCGACAGTCCCATGAACTCCCTGGTGGAAAAGGGGCTGCTGCGGGAAATGGGGGTGGCCGACGCCCCTGGCAACCCGGTGCTCTACGGCACCACTCGCACGTTTTTGGAGAAGTTCGGGCTGCGCTCGGTGGCAGATCTTCCCGACTTGGCGCAGTTCGTGCCCGACGAGGCCACCCGGCGCTTGGTGGCGGAGCGGCTGTCGGCCGTGCGCGTGCAGGTGGAAGCGGTGCCGGACGGAGAGGACGCCCCAGATGCCGAGGGGCTGCAAGCGCCTGCCCCCCAAGGCACGGAAGACGGCGCCGGCGCGCCTTTGGAAGACGCTGCCCGCGCCGCGGTGACCGCCGCCTTCACGGCACTTAGCGGCGCGGTGGAAAAGATCGACTTCGACACCCTGGTGTTCGAGACCGACGATGAGTAGCCCAGAGGCCCAGCGGCTTCAGAAGTACCTGGCCCGCAGCGGCGTGGCATCGCGGCGCGCCTGCGAGCAGCTGATAGCCCAAGGGCGCGTGACGGTGAACGGCGCCGTGGTTTCGCAACCGGGCACCACCGTGGTGCCGGGCGCCGACGAGGTTGCGCTGGACGGGGCGGTGGTGAGGCCGCCGGAAAGCTCCGTAGCGCTGATGCTGCACAAGCCCCCGCGGGTGCTCACCACCATGGACGACCCCCAAGGGCGCGCCACCGTGGCATCGCTGGTGCCCGCCGAGCAATATCCGGGGCTTTTCCCCGTGGGGCGCCTGGACGCCGACACCACCGGCCTTCTGCTGTTCACCAATGACGGGCAACTGGGCAACAGCCTCATCCATCCGCGGCGCCATGTGGAGAAAACCTACCTTGCCCTGGTGGAAGGGCAGCCCACGGAACCGCAGATGGAGGCGCTGCGAAACGGCGTTCTGCTGGAAGACGGTCCCACGCTGCCGGCCCGCGGGCGCGTTCTGCCGCTGTCCCAGGCCCGCACCGTTGCCGCCCAGCTGGGATGGAGCCTGAAGGGCGGCCGCCGCATCGTGGAGCTGACCATCACCGAAGGCCGCAACCGGCAGGTGAGACGGATGTTGGCGGCGGTGGGGCACCCGGTGCTGCAGCTGCACCGTTGCAGCTTGGCGAGCCTCACGTTGGGGGATTTGGCGCCGGGCCAATGGCGGCTGCTCGCCGATGGGGAAGTGGCCGAGCTGGCCGCCTGCGCGGGCGACTGCTAAGGTTTGAAATTTGCCGAGTCATCCGGTTATTTTTACGGAAAGGGAAACGGGACGAACAGTGAAAGCGGAACAATCGCATTGCACTAACCTGGGATTTGAATCCATCTGCGTCATCGGCCTGGGGCTCATCGGGGCCTCGTTTGCCGGCGCGGTGAAGGAGGCGAACCCCGCTGTTCACGTGGTGGGCGTGGACACCGACGCGCCCACTTTGGCAATCGCCGAAGAAAAGGGCTGGGCCGACCGGGCCCTGCTGCCCACCGACGAAGCGCTGGCCGATCACTTGGCGAACAGCTGCCAGCTGGCGGTGATCGCCACTCCGGTGGCGGCGGTGGACGACTACTTCCGCCTGTTGGCCGACTGCGGCTTCTCCGGCGTGGTGACCGACACCATCTCCACCAAGGCCCACATCTTGGAAGCCGCCGAACTGCTGCTTCCCGCCAGCTGCGATTTCATCCCCGGGCACCCCATGGCCGGCTCGGAACAGAGCGGCATCGCCGGCGCCCGGGCCGACCTGTTCAAGGGCATCAACTGGATCCTGTGCCCCGACAGCGCCACGGTGCCGGAGAATTTCCAGCATCTGCACGAGCTGATAACCGGCATCGAGGCGCGCGTGGTGTCGCTGCCCCGCGAAGAGCACGACGAGGCGGTAGCCATCGTCAGCCATGTGCCCCATATGGTGGCGGCCTGCCTGATGCAGCTGGCCAGCAACCACGCCGACGATTCCCAGTCGCTCATGCGGCTGGCGGCCGGCGGCTTCAAGGACACCACCCGCATCGCCGCCGGCTCCCCGAAGCTGTGGTGCGGCATCGCTTTCGACAACGCCCAGGCGCTTTCCGAAGGTCTGGATGAGATGGGCTCCATCATCCGCCAGTTCTCCGAGGCGCTTGAAGCGGGCGACCGGGGCCGCTTCACCGCACTGCTGCAACAGGCCAGCGACGCCCGCCGCAGCCTGCCGGCCGCTTGGGTGCCCTCCACCGACAAGCTGCTGGAGGTGCGCATCCCCATGATCAACCGTAACGGCGTGGTAGCGGAAGTGACCACCATC
>ERZ777306.2445-NODE-2445-length-23580-cov-5.369692_pt1 | contig 23580 bp, 18 predicted proteins | sample MGYA00374966_ERZ777306 | MGnify/ENA primary metagenome ERZ777306 (study PRJEB29329, sample SAMN06343882) | mouse gut metagenome | isolation source: Mouse cecum | place: Austria: Vienna | collected 2014-11-15 ...
CAACAGCAACTACCCGATGGACATCGAGGGCCTGTCGGTGGGCCGCGCCATCACCGCCGGCTATGTGACCGGCCGCTACGTGGCCAGCCTGTAACGGCCGTCAACAACGCAACCCCCCTGGAAGCCGAAGGCCCCCTCCGCGGCCGACCTTTACATCGCCCAGGGAACAGTGAAGACCCATGTGCGGCACATCTACGAAAAGATGGGCATCAACACCCGCAAAGAGCTGTACACGCTGCTGGGGCTGGCCTAAAAAAACGGCACCTCGTCGAACGAGGCGCCGCGCGTCGCTTACTTTTCCGTGCCGTCGCCAAACAGCAAATCGTGTTCGATGCCCTTCAAATGGCTGCGCGCCTGTTCCCGCAGGTTGTTCAAGCCGGCCAGGTACTGGCGGTACAGCACCACGGTGAGGTAGCGGCCGGCAGGGGTGAGGGTAAGCTCGTCGGCGTTATCGGTGGCAAAGGCCTTGTTGGCGCGCATGAAGGCCATCTCCACCGGCAGGCCCCGCTCTACCGACACGCCGAAATCGCGCTCGAACTCGTGCTTGTCGAAGCGCAAGCTGTACAGCTGCAGCAGGAACTTGTAGCGCATCAAATCGCGCACCGGCAAATCGGTGCAGCCCATCAACGGCAGGCGGCCGGCGTTCACGATGTCGGCGTACTCTTCCAAATCGAAGGTGTTGACGAACAGGTTGTCCCCCAAATGGGTGATGGAGCCCGATCCAATGCCCACGCACTCCTCATAGGCCACGGCGTACTCGTCCACCTCCAGGTGCTGACGGCGCTCCAGATTCTCGTCCAGCCGGTTGAAGGTCCAAAGCGTGCGGCGCTCGAAATAAGGCTCGTCGCCACCGCACAAGATACCGTCCAAAATATGGTAGAAGCGGCGCTCCTTGTTGTAGTCCATCTTTCCCAGCACGCTCTCCATCTTGCGGGTGGTGGCGCCCGATTGGTACAACGGCGAGAACGTGGTTTGGTGGCAGCCACACAGGGCTATCTTCTCGCAATCGGAAATGAGGATGTCTTCGGTTTGGGAGGGGAAGTTGAAAATCATGTCCACGTTCAGCGACTCGAAATAAGGGGCTGCCTCGCCGATGCGCTCGAATATCTCGGCACCGCAACCATACTTCTCGTAGCGGTCCATCTGGCGCAACAGCCCGTCGTCGAAGGATTGCACCCCCACGGACAACCGCTGGATGCGCCCTTTCAGCTTGTCCAGGTACTCGGGAATCAAGTGGTTGGGGTTGGTTTCGGAATTCACCTCTTTGATGGAGAACATGTCGCGGGCCAAGTCGATGGTCTCGCACAGCTCGTCGATGTCCACCGTAGGAGTGCCGCCGCCGATGTAGGCGCTTTCGAAATCGTAGCCCTTGTCCTTCAGCAGCTGCATCTCCTTGCGCAGCGCTTTGAAATAAGTACGCGCCCGCTCTTCCCGGTAGGGGAAGCGGTTGAAAGAGCAGTAGGGGCACAGCCGCTCGCAAAAGGGCACGTGCACATAAAGGGTGTAGGCCTGGCCGGGCGCCGGATCGGGCAACGTGCCGGTGGGCACCGGATGCAGCGCCAACGTTTTATCGGTCATGGATTTAACCACTGTGGTAAGCATGCGCTCAGAGAGCATGGGGTTCCTCCTTGAGGTTTGGAAAACAGGGGGAATTGTAGCACTCACCCGGCCACGGCCCCTATGGCCGCAACCTTATCGAGGAAGGAGGGGGAGGGGAAGCGGTGGGCGGGGCGCGATAAGCCTCAGCTGCGCTCCTTCCATTCGCGCACCACCTGCTTTATGGTCTCCTCATGGCCGGAAAGGGCCGCGAAGGGCACGAACTGGGCGGCACGGCTGCTCATGCTGAGCGGCGGCTTGCGAGAAACGGGGCGGGGAAGCCCGATGATGTCCTCGTAATTGTCCGGCGCGGGCGATGGCGCGGGCTTTCGGTTCATGCGCGATGACCTCCTATCTGCTGGTTCCGCTGAGGGGCCGTGGCGCCCTCTTGCAGGTTGGCCGCCCGCAGCACCGCGTTTTTGCCAAACCGGCGCTTTATGGCGACGGCCGCCTCCTGCACCGATTGCTCGCGGGCGGCCATCGCCTCTTCGTGCCGGAGCTGCTGCTCTAAGGCCTCCTGATCGTCGAACAGCGACGGCTGCAGCAATGCGGCGGCAGGGGCCTCGTCTGCCGGCTGCACGCGAGCGGCGCCGATGGACATGCGGCGCACCAGCAAGTGCTCATCGCAGATGCGGTCGAACAGCTGCTGGGCCTCCTGGCCGATGGCATGGGCCGAAGAGGTGGGAAGGGAGAGGTTGGCCGAACCGCGGGCGTGGGGCGGCACCGCCCGCCCGTAGTAGTCGGTGTCCATCGGCCCCGTGTAACCGCCCGCCTCCTCCAAACTAGCGCGGTCGTAGCCCACGTGCAGCACCAGCTGCCCCGCCACCAGCTGTTTCCCCAACAGATCCTCCGCCAGCTGCTGGGCCATCTCCCACACCACCAGCCGCGCTTCGGAAAACCGGTAGGGGCGCGGCAGCACCTGCCCCTGCGCCAAACTTTTGTCGGAGGGGCGATAGGCCTTCACCTGCGCCAAGGTAACCGGCTCATGGCCCCAGGCGTGGTCGATGAGCAGTTCGGCGTTCACCCCAAACACCTTGAACAGGGTGTCTTCGCTGTGGTAGGCGCCAGCGGAACCCAACGAACAGCGGGCCACGTCTCCCATGGTGTAAAGGCCCATCTCGTTCAGCTTGCGCTGGGTGGCGCGCCCCACCCGCCAAAAATCCGAAAGGGGCTGGTGGCCCCACAGTTGGCGCCGGTAGGCCATCTCGTCCAGCTCAGCTACGCGCACGCCGTCGGCATCGGCCAGCAAATGCTTTGCCTCGATGTCCATGGCCACTTTCGCCAGGTACAAATTGGGGCCTATGCCGGCAGTGGCGGTGATGCCGGTTTCCGCCAGCACATCGCGAATCATCTTGCGCGCCAGATCGTGCGCGTTCATGCGGTACAGGGCCAGATACCCGGTAATGTCCATGAATACCTCATCCACCGAGTACACGTGGATGTCCTCTGGGGCGATGTAGCGCAGGTACACCTGGTACACCTTGGCGCTTTGCTCGATGTAATAGGCCATGCGCGGGGGCGCCACAATGTAGGAGAGCGAAAGGGCGGGGTCGGCCGCCAATTGCTCAGGGAAAGGGGAGCTGCCGGAAAACGCGCCGCCCGGCGCGAAACGGCGTCGCCGGCGGTTCAGCTCGTCCGCCTTCTGCACCACTTCGAAGAGCCGCGGGCGCGAGGAGACACCGGCCGCCTTCAGGGAAGGGGAAACCGCCAGGCAGATGGTGCGGTCGCTGCGCTCTTGGTCGGCCACCACCAAATGGGTGCGCAGCGGGTCCAGTCCCCGGGCCACGCATTCGGCCGAAGCGTAAAAGGATTTCAGGTCTATGGCCAGATACGTGCGCTCCACTGCACCTCCCTCCGGTTGGGCCGCCTGAATTATAGCGCACATCTGTTCTTGTTTCTTCTTTCGGCCCGGAAATGGGCGCGAAAAAGGGAAGTGCCCCGCTGCAGCAGGGCACTTCCGTGGGGGGGGCAACCACTCGGGTTGACGAAAATCGCTTCCCCGAACGTGTCGTCTTTCAGGTTAGGGCAGCAAGCTCAGGCTGGCCAGCTCTTCCTTCACGTCGGGCATGTCGTAGTACTCCAGGCACTCCACCGTGGGGCAGCCCTTTTCCTCGTCCCAGCCGAAGCAGCGGTACAGCATGGTGAGGCCGTTTTGGAAGTCCTCTTTGTCCTGCTTGATGGTGCCTTCGGTGAAGGGCTGTTTGTCGGGGTCTTGGGTGAAGGGCCACTCGGTGGGCACGTCGTGGATGGCGCGCATCTCGATGCTGCCCATCTGGCCGTCGGCCCCCTTCATGGAGCGCACGGTGTTGGCGCGCTGCAGGGTCATGATCTTGGCGCCCGCCTTGTAGAGGTCGTCGGTGGTGACGTCCTGGCCGGTCACGGCCTTGAAGAACTTGGCCTCCAGGTCCAGGTCGCCGCGGTAGTCGCGGGCGGCGGTGGGGCTCATGGTCATGGGCCACACCCAGTTGCACAGCGTCAAAGAGTCATGCAGCACGTCGGTGACGATGGACCACCAGGCGAAGTTGGCCTTGCGCTCGTTCATGGGGGTGTAGTTCTTATCCTTATCGATGGCGTCGGCGCCGCCCCACACCTCTTCGGCGATCTGCTGCTTCAGCTCGAAGGGCAGGCCGCAACCCTGGAAGTTGACGGCGGAGTGGATCATGTCGTCGCGATTGAACATCATGTTGTACAAGAGGCCCACCTGGGCAAAGCACTCATGGGCATGGTGCACCGGCCAGCCGCGCACGTTGATGAGGGTGGAGGCGGGGTCGTTCCACCACTCCGGATCGTTCCAGCGCTCAGTCCATACCAGCGGGCCGTAGGCCACGTAAGCCATTTCGTTGTCGTTGGCGGCGATGTGGTGCAGCAGGGCCGGCACGATGGTGGGGTCGTTGTTGGCGAAGGCGTCCCAGTCGAACATAGCGTATTCTTCCGCCGGCAGCACGCGCTCGAACACGCCGGTGGCGTAGCAGTGGGCGATATCGCGGTAGATTTGGCCGTAGTTGCACCACAGGCCCAAGTCGTCCATGGTGGAACCGAATACCTGGTCCCACACCAGCGCATCGTCGCTCAGCGCTTCCACCGTGGTCTTGTCGCCCAGAATTTTGATCATGTAGTTAGTGAAGGGGAAGTTCGGCACGCAGGTGTTGCCGGTGATCTCGTAGCCGCCAGCAGCCTTGCTGGCGGGCACGCGCATGTCGGAGTAGCAGTGGATGGGACAGCTGTGGCAACCGTCCATCTTGATGGTGTACTTCAGCGCCTCGGGGCCTTCGTCCTTAAGCGACTTCAGGCAGCGGTAGCCCACGGTGTTGATTTCGCCGGGCTTGGGCTCGCCGCTTTCGATGGCGCCGCCCTCGGCCAGCTCCCAGCTGGCGCCCTTCTGAGCGGTCCAGCGGCTGCCGGCATCGTAGTACTCGGCCCATTCCTGCTGGGTGGAGGGCACCACGTGGTTATTGTTGGAGCCCACGATTTCTCGCAGCATGTAGTCGGAAAGATCGGCCACCGCCTGGGGGTCGGCCACGTTCACTGGGCCGGTGCCCTCCACCACCAGCGCCTTCAGCTTCTTGGAGCCCATGATGGCGCCCAGGCCGGCGCCGGCGGAGTGGTTGCGGGAGTTGATCAGGCACGCGTAGGGCACCAGGTTTTCGCCCGCCTGGCCGATGGAGGCCACGCAGGCGCTGTTGCCCTCAAGTCGGTTCAGCGCCTCGGCCGTGGCACGGGTGCCCTGGCCCCACAAAAAGTCGGCCGGCTTGATTTCAACGTTGTCGTTCTTGATGCACAGGTACACGGGCGTTTCGCTCATGCCCTCCAGAATGATGCCGTCATATCCGGCCTTCTTGATGTTGGCGCCCAGCATGCCGCCGGTATGGGCGTCAACTACCTGATTGTCAGTGGTATAGGTGGACAGGAAGCTGATGGTGGTGCGGCCTGCCAGGGGCACACCGGATGCGGTGAGGGGCCCTACGGCGAACACGATCTTCGACTCTTCGGCAAAGGGGTCGGTGCCGGCAGGAACTTCGTCGTACATGATTTTGTTGGCGATGCCCATGCCGCCGATGTAGTCTTTGTAAGGCTCGGTCGGCTCGGTGGTGATGGCCCCGGTGGTCAGGTTAACGCGGAGAATCTTGCCCGCCCATCCATGTGATTTTTCGTCAGCCATGATGTTTCTCCTACTTGGTTCGTTCCCTTGAAATAAATCCGTTGCGTGAACTTGTTCCTAAAGGACATATAAGCTTTTGGGAGGTCATGACTTGTCAAGCAGATCGAAGTTCTTTTCGACAGGCTACACAGTACTCTTTTTATTTTTCGATTTTGGTTACAGGTAGATGCAAAAAGCAACAGCTGGTTCACAAGGACAACCGACAAGCTACAAACCCTATCGAAATCAGGCCATAAATTCACAGAAGGCCGCTATTTTCATGAAGCAAGTGATGGAAAACAAGGCCTAATTAGTGAACGACTCCAGATAATCGATGATTTCCTGACGCGAATGAAGCTCGGTTTTCGCGTAGATGCGCTTTATGTGGGCATGGGCGGTTTCCGGACTGATAAACAGAGCATCGGCCACGCGTTTTTGAGTGTAGCCCTGGGCGTACAACACCAGTACCTCTTCCTCGCGCCGCGAAAGCAAAAACTGCCTCCCCATCTGGTGCACTTTCTCCTCAATGGCGGGCGTGCGCTCAAAAGCGCTCTCATCCGGAATGTCCAGGCCCATAATGCGCACGATGTGTGACCTCCAGTTTAGCGCCTCGTCATCGCTCAGCGCCGGCGCACAGGGCTCCTCCGCCTTGTGCGCGGACGCTTGGGCGGAAGTCTGCGCCAAGCCGTCTATCGTCTCGCGCAGGACAATTTCTTGGTTGATGGACATGAACTGAGTTTGCAACAGCTGGGCAGAAACCGCCGCCAAAACGGCGATCAACGCCACCATGAGCGGCGTGTCGACCGAGAACTGGTTGAACTCCACCAACGCCACTCGCGCCACGGCTCGCGAACCCAGCCAGATAATCCATCCAGCGCAAGCGTAATAATAAGGATCGCGCCAACCGGCGGTCATGAAGGCAATGGTGACATACCACACAAAGCCCACCATAAAGGCGTTCATGGCAGTTGCAAACACCGCGCCGTAATCAAGGCGGTCGGGCGCAAGCACAAAGACAAACAGGGCAAATAGGGCACACACCTCCATAAGCGTGAATGCCCCCACCGTGAACACCCGCTCTCGCCGATGCATAACGCAAGCCATCACCGCCACGCAAACGGCGATGACAACTCCCGCATAGGCAAGCCGGGTAAGGGGAGTGAAAGCAATGGGCAGCCCGTCGGGATAACCGCGCAAAAAGCCACTCACAACACCCATGGCTCCAATCCCTACGGCATTGGCGATAAGAAACCTCCTGCTTTCAATGGCCGACGCAGATAGGCCGAAGTAATCTGCGGGAAAGGAGTCCGAGTCGATGTCTCGGGAAAACGGGCGGCGGCAGGCTATCACCGCACAGGGAATCTGGGCCAGCGACATTAGCGCAGCCATCCCGAAATCAGTGGGAGCGGGAAGCAGGGCCGCAATATAGGTTAGCACCTCGCTTGCCGCCAACGCGCTGAACACCGTTACCGCGGCCGTAGCGCTGGCAGACCCCTTTAGGAAGCGCAACCAGTAGAACATGCACCCAGAACCGAAAAGCGTGCAGGCGGCACAGGCGAGCAGTTCCCATATACCGCCCATCAAGCCTAAATGACAAAGAACAACCAACGTCAACGCGCTTGCGACTTCACCCGCAGCGCAGGCAATGCCCAACCCGTTCACCGTGCGCTGCTCCAACTGGCCCTTCCAAAGCCACAGCGCTAAAAGCACCAGCAGCAACGCCGCCAGAGCTATGAGCATGGCCCCGTCGGTGAACAAGCCCTTGTCGCTACTCTCGTAGCTACCATAGGCGCCGGTCAAAATCCCCACTCGAGAAAACGCCAACCCAAGCGCTGCGGGCAGAAGAGTCGAATAGCGGGGCAGCTCCCGCAACAACGACTCGTTCTCGTTCCCCGCAGGGCTCGCCCCTTCGCGCTTCCCCTCAACTGCAAGCGCCGCGTCTGCGGGACCCGCGGCCCCTTCAGCCTCTTTCGCCACCGCTCTCAACCCCCTCGAAAGCCTGCGCTTGCATACTCTTGTCGATGTTCCCCCAAAACAGGGGAAGTCATACGATCGGTTTGCAAGATACTACTCTCTGTATCAGTTTAACTAAGGATTATTATCGCCATTTACACAGGGCCCGCCCTAAGACCAAAAAAACGTAACAAAGTGTTTTCATTGGCTGTTAAGAGACGGGGATGAAGCAAAAGAGGAGGCTATCTATGTCCGATGTGAGAGACGTCTTCTTCCAACCCGCCGATCGCGCGGTTATTCGCACGGCAGACGTGTATCAAACCGAAATCGAATCGGGGGTGGACGGCTATTCCGACACCTTGCTAGCTGTTGTGGCCAACTTCCGCAACAGCGGACGGCCCGAGGGATTCAACGCCCAGTCCATGGTGGGCAAATCCAAGCGGGGAGAGGTGGCGTTGCGGATATTCGCCGTCATCGACCCTGAAACCGACACAATCCAAAAGGCGGGGTTCAAAACGCGAGGCTGCCTTGCCATGACCGCTGCTGCCAGCACCATCTGCAGCATGATAGAGGGAAAAACGTTTCCAGAAGCACTGTCCATCAGCGAAGACGATATCCGGAGAGCACTCGACGGGGTGCCCTGGGACAAAAGCTACACGCTCACGTTCGCCGTCGAAGCGCTGCGCGCTTTGTACGGCGACTGGCTGCAACGCAACGGAGCGGGGCTTACGCAGCTCAATGCCCTCGTGCCATGTGACACATATTCACCCGCCTGCCTGATATGCGAGCATTGCTCTTTGCGCAACAGTCGCACTGACCTCCTGGTTGAAGGGGTCGCCGCCGCGCAGAAGCGCAACCCTGCGGAAAGCAACGTTGCTGCACCATCCGATGACCGCACCTCGACTCTCGCCGGCATAGACCTATCGCTTTCGGCCGCATCAGCTGATGGCGGCGTCGATAATCCCGCCGACGCAGAAACGGAGCAGGCGCGTGAAACCAATGCCAAGAACAGGGAGGTGCTGGAGCACAATGCCATCGCGCTTCTGCTCCAGGAGGTGCGGCGCGCTTCAGCCGACTCCCACCTGTCGGCACCAAACGAGTGGCCGCTTCTCGATTTCTTCCCCGAACACCTCTCTTCAGAGGAGTTCGAAATGATGGTTTACGAGTACTTGGAAGAACACGGCGAGCCCCACGACATCCTCCAACCGGTGCAAAGAGGGCAAAAGGCACTGGAAAACCCCCATGTGAAATCGCGATTCCGCACTGCGAAGTCCGCTGTAGGGATTCCAAAGATACATCTTGCCATGACAAATCGGCCAAACGAGGAGCACCCGCCCATCGCAGCAGGCAAAACAGAAGAGGAACCGCTTTTTGAAAGCGCCCTGATGCCAAGAAATGAGAAGCCGAAGACACGGGAGGGCTACGTCGTAGACCCCGACACTGGCTTGGAAATTCCCCAAGGCTACCAGTTGAAGGAAATCGAGGGCGAACTTGCACTGGTAGCCGTAGAGGACGCCGAAGCGCCACAGGCAATGGAAGTAGACTGCAACGGTATTCGCGCATTAGTGGGCCGCCATAGCTACTATCTGTACGACCGAACCCGCATGACGGACGCCTTCGCCCGATGGGCGTTCCTGGCGGCCGAAAACGATCCTCTTGTCACCTTGGCGGAATGCACGCGCGAAGAGTGCCGCACCTACCCCAGGCCGTTAGCGGCAGATACGTTAGCCAACGCCCCCTTCCGCATGGACGCCAACACAGTGGCCAGCGCTTTTCAGCAAATGCAAGAGCTTGAGGATTTCTCCGACATCGAACAAGTGAAAAACTCTATCGGGGAAACTTACTATTATTCCCGAGACCTTATGTCACGGGAAATGGCCGAAAGCCTGGCGGAATTCTACGGCGTGGAGCGCCCCGCCAGCGTGTAAAGCCCTTCCGCAGAAAGCCCCCATCCTCCAAACAGAAAAAGAGTTGCCCCGTCAACGGGTGCGGGGCAACTCTACAGAGGGGAACAACCGCTAAGGGTATGCGTCAAGAGGCAAAAGTCCCGCCTCAAGGCAGCAGATTCAAACCAGCAAGCTCCTCCTTAACATCGGGCATTTCGTAGTAATCCAGACAATCTGCAGTGGGGCATCCCTTCTCCTCGTCCCATCCGAAGCAGCGGTACAGCATGGTGAGGCCGATTTGGATATCGTCTTTATCCATTTTGTCGGTGCCCTCGGTGAACACTGCCATGTCAGGGTCTTTCGTAAAAGGCCACTCGGTGTACACATCGTGGATGGCGCGCATCTCGATGCTGCCCATCTGGCCGTCGGCGCCCTTCATGGAGCGCACGGTGTTGGCGCGCTGCAGGGTCATGATCTTGGCGCCCGCCTTGTAGAGGTCGTCGGTGGTGACGTCCTGGCCGGTCACGGCCTTGAAGAACTTGGCCTCCAGGTCCAGGTCGCCGCGGTAGTCGCGGGCGGCGGTGGGGCTCATGGTCATGGGCCACACCCAGTTGCACAGCGTCAAAGAGTCATGCAGCACGTCGGTGACGATGGACCACCAGGCGAAGTTGGCCTTGTATTCGTTCATGGGGGTGTAATTCTTGTCCGGATCCAATGCACTTTCATCGCCGAACACCTCTGCGGCAATCTGCTTTTTTATCTCGATGGGCAAACCGCACCCTTGCAAATTGACCGCGGAGTGGATCATGTCGTCGCGGTTGAACATCACGTTGTACAACATACCCACCTGTCCGAAGCACTCCTGGGAATGATGCACCGGCCAACCGCGCGGGCTAATCATGCACGAGGGCGTCTCATCCATCCACCCCTTGTCATTCCAGCGCTCCGTCCACACATAGGTGCCGTGGCCAATGTAGGACAGTTCGGAATTGTTCATGGCAATCATGGTAAGCAACTGAGGCATGAGGGAAGGGTCATTGTTTTTGAATTTTTCCCAGGGAATGGCGGCGTACTCTTCGGCCGGCAGCACCCGCTCGAACACGCCGGTGGCATAGCAGTGGGCAATGTCGCGGTACAGCTGGGCATAGTTGCACCACAGCCCCAAATCGTCCACCACCGAACCCATCACCTGGTTCCAACGCAAGCTTTCCTCGGTGTTGTCCTTCACGGGCGTGTTTTCCTCACCGAGGATTTTAATCATGTACTTAAAGGGGAAATTAGGCACGCAGGTGTTGCCGGTTATCTCATAGCCGCCGGCATCCTTGCTGGCGGGCACGCGCATGTCGGAGTAACAATGGATGGGACAGCTGTGGCAACCGTCCATCTTAATGGTGTACTTCTCCGCCTCAGGACCATCGTCCTTGGTGGTTTTCATGCAGCGGTAACCCACGGTGTTTATCTCTCCGGGCTTGGGCTCGCCGGTTTCGATGGGCCCGCCTTCTGCCAGCGCCCAATAAAGATCTTTTTTGGCGGTCCAACGACTGCCCTTGTCAAAGTACTCGGCCCATTCCTGCTGAGTGGAGGGCACCACATGGTTGTTGTTGGAGCCCACCACTTCTCGCAACATATAGTCCGAAAGGTCCGCTACCGCCTGAGGGTCGGCCACATACACCGGTTTCGTGCCGCGCACCGCAAGAGCCTTGAGGTTCTTGGATCCCAGCACAGCACCAACGCCGGCGCCGGCAGAGTGGTTGCGGGAGTTGATGATGCAGGCATAGGGGAGTAGGTTCTCGCCCGCGGGGCCAATGGCGGCAATGCAGAAATCATTGCCCTCCATGCGGTTGAGCGCTTCGGTGGTGGCGCGGGTTCCCTGTCCCCACAGCTGGCCGGCGGGCTTGAGGACCACAGTATCGTCACTTATATATAGGTATACCGGCGTATCGGCCTTTCCCTCAATCACTACCGCATCGTAGCCGGCCTTTTTGACGTTGGCCCCCAGCATGCCGCCAGTGTGGGCGTCTACAATTTGATGGTCTTTGCTGAAGGTGGACAGAGAGGAAATGGTGGTGCGCCCAGCCAGCGGCACACCGGTTGCAGTCAGGGGCCCTACGGCAAATACCACTTTGTTTTCCGGGGAAAGCGGATCAGTGCCGGCGGGCACCTCGTCGTACATAATCTTATTGGAAAGCCCCATGCCGCCGATATAGCTTTTATAGGGCTCAGTGGGCTCAGTGGTAATGGAGCCCGTAGTAAGGTTGACGCGGAGAATCTTTCCCGCCCATCCAAATGATTTCTCGTCAGCCATGATTTGCCTCCTCATTGGCTTTTTGCCTTGGAAATAATTCGTTGCGTGAACTCTTTCCTTAAAGGACGCTGCTTCAGCGGAGGTAACAACTGAAGGCTACCAAGCCATCATGCCCCTGGCAGCTAAGCCCTTGTACCCTCCTTGAGGGTAATCGTGTTACCAGCATGTTTCGCAGTCAGCGAAAATGCAGTGGTATCTTTCAAGAAGTTAACGAGAGGGGAAAACCCCCTGAAAAAGGGGATGGTGCTTCTCTATGCCATCTTCATAATATTTATCGTTGCGTGAACTGAATAAAGGACAGTTGCTTTCGGGGAGCCGAACCAAAGGATCATCTATTCTCACAAATCCAATTAGTGAGGGGAGCAACTAACATGTCCGAGAACACCTTAGACAACAAGCCCTTCGAGCCGAAGGACGAGCCCGAGACGGCTGCTGCCGAAAGCACTCCCGCCGAGCAGAAGCCGAAGCACCAAGTGACCCGTCGCCAAGTGCTCGCCATGTGCGGCTGCGGCGTTGCCGGCCTGATTGCCGGCGGGGTCCTGGCCAGCTGGGGCGTAACCGAGAAATCAATTGCTGCCGGACGCATTGACATACGCACCACACCCACCAAGATGATCGTGACCGATCGCGCCCGTTGCTCGGGCTGCCAGCGCTGCGAAATGATGTGCACGCTGAAGAACGACGGTTACGTTGACCAGTCCATCGCCCGCGTGCGCGTGTGGGACAACTATTACTGGGGCGAAGGCGCCGATACCGGCGATGGCGCCCTGGGCGATGGCACCGGGGCCTGCGAGTTCACCGTTGAGCACTGCAAGCAGTGCGACGACGCCGCTTGCATGAACAACTGCCCCGTGCACGCCATCTACTGCGATGAGGACACCGGCGCCCGCGTCGTGAACGAAGAAGCCTGCATCGGCTGCGGCCTGTGCGCCCAGGCGTGCCCCTGGAACATGCCGCGCATCAACTCTCAAACCGGCACCTCCACCAAGTGCGTCGCCTGCGGCCGCTGCGCCGTGCAGTGCCCCAACGGCGCCATCCAGTTCGTTGACTGGCAAGACATCGCCCAGAAGGCCATTGACCAGGGCGTCGTGCGCACCGTGACCCTCGTGTAGGCCGCTTGTGTCCCTGAAACATCGCGAACCTACCAGTTGAGAGGAAAAATCATGTCACAGAACACACTTACGCGGCGCGATTTCGTAGCCGCAGGCGCTGCATGTGCCGCCATCGCCGGCGGCGCAGGCGCCCTTAGCTTGGGAAGCTGGTCGCCGGCCTTCGGCGAAGACGACGCGCCGACGAACACCGTCCAAAAGGTAACCCTCTGCGACGGCTGCGGCAACAAGTGCGCGTTCACCGCCTACACCGTCAACGAGAAGTTCTGGCGCGCCATCGGGTGCGTGGGCTATCCCACCTCCCACGGCTTTTTGTGCGGCCGCGGCCAAGGCTACGCCTTCCTGTACGCCAACAAAAACCGCGTGAAAACGCCCCTGAAGAAAAACGGCAGCGGCGGCTTCGAGGAAATTTCCTGGGATCAGGCGTGCCAGGAAATCGGCCAGAAGCTCACCGCTGCAGACCCTGGCAAAATTGCCCTGTACCAAAACCGCAGCAACTCCACCTTCTACCCCAAGCGGCTGATGGCCGCCCTGGGATCGGCTAACTGCTATTCCGATGCCGCCATCCGCGATGCCGGAATCACCGCCACCATCGAGGGCATCTCCGGCGCGTATCCGGCACCGGACGTGGCCAACGCGAAGTACGTGGTGATGCTGGACAAGTCCACCTACGACGGCATGCGGCCGGCTGAAATGGCCGAGTTCGCCAAGATGGTGGAAAACGGCGGCCATGTGGTGCTGGTGGACTCCCGCGAAACTTCCTTCGGCCGCATTTGCGACGAGTGGATTGGCGTGAAGCCCGGCACCGAGCTGGCATTTCTACTGGGCGTTGCCGGCGAGCTGGTGCGCACCGGTCACTACAACAAAGACTTCGTAGCCGCCAACGCAAGCGGCTTCGACCAATTCGCCGCCGCCATGAAGGGCTACACCCTTGATTGGGCAGCCGAGACGACCGGCGCCGAAACCACTCAGATTTCCCAGGTGGCCGCAAACCTGTGGGCCAATGCCCCCGCGGCTTTCGTGGACATGCCCTGGGCCGGCACGCTGGGCAGCGGCTTTGCCAACAGCGCTGACACGGTGCGCATGATCTACCTGATCAACGCCATGCTGGGCTGCTTCAATCAAAAAGGCGGCTGGCTGTTCCCCGACGCCCCCTTCGTCTCCGACGAGATGCTGGCGGAGAAGGGCATTCCGCAACTGACCACCGACGCCTCCATCATCACCTACGCCGACGCTCCGCTGGTATGGGGCGACAGCATCATCGCCGCTTTCGAGCAGATGCAGGCGGGCAATCTCACCCAGATGATCGTGGTGGAGGGCAACCCGGTGCTGGACGTTTCCAACGGCAACGGCGTGAAAGAGGCGTTGGGCAAGCTGGATTTGCTGGTGGTGCTCGATTCCTTCATGACCGAGACCGCCCTTCTGGCCGATTATGTGCTGCCGCTTTCCACCTTCCTGGAGCGCACCGACACCATCGTCACCGCCTCTGGCGCCAACGTCGTTGCGGGCTTGCGCACGCCGGTGCTGACCAATACCGAAGTTGACGGCAAGTCCATTCCCGACGCCATTTGCGCCCTGGCCGCCGGCGCCGGCCTGGAAGCCGCGTTCCCCTTCACTTTGGACGACTACAACCGCGCCAACGCCGAGCTGATGGGCATCAGCTACGAGGGCCTTCTGCGGGAAGGCATCTCGGCCATCCCCGGAAGCGACGCGCAACTGGGCACCATGCCCCACCTGCGCACCGCCTCCGGCAAGATCGACTTCGCCAGCCCCACCTTCGAGGCGGCCGGACTTTCCGCCGTTCCCACCTGGACCTCTCCAGCAGTGGAAGCGGTAAACGGATCGCTGCGGCTGATGGTGGGCCAGGAAGTGGTATTCCAAGACACCTTCTGCGACGCCAGCCCCTACCTGATGACCCTGGCCGAGAAGTACCAACTGCAGCAGGCCTGGGTAAACAGCGACACGGCCGCGGCGCTGGGCATCGCCGATGGCGACACAGTGGAGGTTTCCTCACCCCAAGGTTCGCTCACGGTGCCGGCAAAGGTTACCGAGCTGATTGCCCCCAACGTGGTTTGGATGCCGGTCCATTTCGGCTCCATCTACGGCCAAGCGGAAGGCACCCCGCTGTTCGGCGCCGCCCCCAAACCCCTGATCGCCTGGCAGCTTGAGCCGGGCACCGGCGCGGGGATGATGAATGAAACTGCAGTCACCCTGAAGAAAGTGGGTGCATGATGACCCGTTACGGAATGCTCGTTAACACGAGGAAATGCATTGGGTGCTACGCCTGCCGCGAGGCTTGCCAGCACCAGAACAAGCTGTTGGACAACGAGCCCTTCATCCGCTACGAAGAGCGGGTAACTGGCAAGTTCCCCACCACCGATGTGGAAATGGTGCCCATGCAGTGCATGCAGTGCACCGACGCCCCCTGCGTCAGCGTGTGCCCCACCGGAGCCTCCCACATCGGCCCCGACGGCATCGTGGTCATCGACCATGGCCGCTGCATCGGCTGCCTGTACTGCATGGCCGCCTGCCCCTACCAGCTGCGCGTGCGCAACGAGGAAACCGGCGCGGTTGACAAGTGCCGCTTCTGCGTTGCGGCCGTGAAGCCGGGGGAGGCCGCGTCCAACTGCGTGTCCGCCTGCCCCATGGGGGTGCGCACCTTCGGTGACCTGGACGATCCGGAATCCGATGTTTCCCGGGAAATCCGCGCCACCGGGGCAAAACCCCTAGTCGAAGGCCTTACCGAGGCCGCTATCTATTACGCGAGGTGAGAGAGATGACTTATGAACCCATTTGGGGCGGTATCATCGCCTGGTATCTGTTCCTGGCCGGTTTGGGCGGCGGTGCCTTCATCACCTCCGCGTTTCTGAAGTGGACCAAGCCGGAGGCCACCACGATGCGCCGCATCGGCCACATCGTAGCGCCGGTGGCGGTGTGCATCGGCCTGGTGCTGCTGATGTTCGACGCCAAGGCGGGCTTTCTGAACCCGCTGCGCTTCGCGCTGCTGCTCAGCAACTTCGGGTCGGTCATGACCTGGGGCGTGGTGTTCCTGGCCGCCTTCACCGTCATCGCCCTCATCGTGCTGGTGCTGGACCTCATGAAGAAGTCCATTCCCAACTGGCTCGACATCGTGGGCGTGGTGGCCGGCGTGTGCGTGGCCATCTACACCGGCGTGCTTTTGGGCGTGTGCCAAACCTTCCCGCTGTGGAACAACGCCCTGCTGCCCATCCTGTTCTTGGTGTCGGCCCTTTCCACCGGCGCCGCGGCGGTCATCGCCATCGGCATCCTGGTGAAGCCGCAGGAATTCAACGAAATCGGCCTGCTGAAGAAGACCCACTACGCCCTGCCCGCCATTGAGATCTTGCTGGTGGCCTCGCTGGTGTTCATCACCGCCCACACCAACCAAGCCGGTTTCAACTCCATCATGAACCTCATCGGCGGCCAGTGGGGCGCCTGGTTCTGGATCGGCTTCGTGATCGTTGGCCTCTTGGCCCCCACCATCATCGAAACCGTCACGCTGTTCTTCTCCTCGCCGCAATTCGAGGAGGGGGCGACGGCCCGTTGGCTTTCCTTTGTCTCTGACGCCGGCGTGCTGGTGGGCGGCTTCCTGCTGCGCTACTTGGTCATCGTGGCGGCGCTGCCGCTGACCATGGTGGTGCCCATGCTGTAGCGGCCTTCGCGCACAACGCCCCGTCGTATGCCCCTCACCGCGAGCGGCTCCCTTTGCCAGACAGACGGCAGGGGAGCCGCTTTTGTTTACCCTCTTACCGAGCAAACCAAAGTAACGCCGCAGGCCCGAACGCTCGGGCGGCCCCCCTTTTGCTAGAGTTGAGGCCAGGGATGGCCTTCTCGACTGCCGGATTCGCCCGGTTTTCGCCAGGTTTTGCATCTGGCCACTCCCAACCTGAAGGCATATATATGTAAGGAAAGGAGGGGCCGTGGCTTTTATCGGATTTCTCATCCTGTTCCCGCTTTTGGCAGCCGTGGCGCTGTTCTGCGTCCGGAACAACGAAGCGCGAAACGTCATCGTCGTTGCTTCCGCCGCCGTCATCGCTGTGGCTTCGGTAATCTTCGTCGTTTCCAACCTCGGAGCGGGCTTCACCCCCTTCGAGTTCAGCTCGGAAGCGCTGGATTTCGTGTGCACCGGTATCAGCACGGCCATCGTGGCCATCATCTTGGCTTTCTCTTGGAAGTACAAGAACGTTCTGGCCGCGGTGCTCGCCTGCGTGCAGCTGGTGGCAGTGCTGGCGCTTGAGTTCGCCTTCCCTCTGGAGATAGAAGTGCCCTATGGCCTGTACTTCGATTCCCTCTCGCTGTTGATGACCTTCATCATCGGCGTGGTGGGCTCGGGCATCTGTGTGTACGCCATCGGCTACATGGAAGACTTCCAGACCCATCAACCGGAAGGGGAGGCCGACCGGCGGCCTCTGTTCTTCGGGCTGATGTTCCTTTTCCTCTCCGCCATGTTCGTCATCGTTTTCTCCAACAACATGGAATGGCTGTTCACCGGCTGGGAAATCACCACCCTCTGCTCGTTTTTGCTCATCGGCTTCACCCGCACTCACGAAGCCATCACCAACGCCTTCCGCCAGATTGTCATGAACTTGGCCGGCGGCATCGGTTTCGTGGTGGCCCTGTACTGCTGCGCGTTCATGGTGGGCACCTTCTCCTTCTACGACTTTTTGGTCATCGGCTGCCAGAACCCCGCCATCGCGGCTGTGGCCGTCACGGCTCTGGCCTTCGCCGGCATAACCAAAGCGGCCCAAATGCCCTTCCACACCTGGCTTTTGGGGGCCATGGTGGCGCCTACCCCCACCAGCGCCTTGCTGCATTCCTCCACCATGGTGAAGGCGGGCGTGTTTCTGCTGGTAAAGCTGGCGCCCATCTTCATGGTGTGCCCGGTGCCCTCCCTCATGGTTATCATGGTGGGGGCCATCACGTTCTTGCTGTGCTCGTTCATGGCCATCTCGCAATCCAACGCCAAGCGGGTGCTGGCTTACTCCACCATCGCCAACCTTGGCCTGGTTACCGCCTGCGCCGGCGTGGGCAGCCCCGAAGCGGTATGGGCCGCCTGCTTCCTCATCCTGTTCCACGCGCTGGCCAAGAGCCTGCTGTTTTTGTGCGTGGGCACCGCCGAGCATCACATCGGCTCCCGCGACATCGAGGACATGGACCTGCTGTTCGAGCGCATGCCACGGCTGGCCCGCTTCATGATGGTGGGCATCATGGGCATGTTCATCGCCCCCTTCGGCATGCTGATCGCAAAATGGGGGGCACTCGTGTCCTTTGCTCAGGCAGACCAAGTGGCCCTCATCCTCATACTGGGCTTCGGTTCGGCCGCCACGTTCATGTTCTGGGCCAAATGGCTGGGCAAGCTGGCGGGCATCGCCGGTCAGTCGGAAAACGTCGAGCTCACCGTTCACAAAAGCGAGTGGGCGTCGCTTCTGCTGATGGTAGTGCTGCTCATCTGCGGCTGCGTGGCGCTGCCGCTCATTTCCGCCGTTTCCGTCGAGCCCTACATCGTTTCGGTGTTCGGCGTGCTGGGGCAGGACATCTCCACTGACAACCTGTGGCTGGCGGCCATCTGCGCGGCCGTGGTGTTCATCGCCCTGTTCGCCGGGGCCGGCCGCAGCAACTCTAAACAGAAGAAAGTGCCGGTGTACCTGGCCGGCGTCAGCCGAAACGACGATACCCGCGCCTTCCAGAACGCGCTTTCCGGCTCGAGCGAGGCGGTCACCCGCAACTGGTACCTGGAGGCGGTGTTCGGCGAGAAGCGCATCGCCCCCATTGGCACGGTGTTCAATTCGGTGCTCATGGCCGCAGCATTCATCATGGTGCTGCTCGGCGTTGGCGTGATGTAGGAGGGAACAACGATGACCTTGATTCAAATCCTCATTGCCACCGTCGTATTCGCCGTGCTGGCACCGGTGATCGGCTGCTTTCTGGCGGGGCTCGACCGCATCATCTCCGCCCGCATGCAGGGGCGCGTAGGGCCGCCGCTGCTGCAGCCCTACTACGACGTGCGCAAGCTGTTCGAAAAAGAAGATGCGGCGGTTAACACCTCCGAGCGAGTGTACGTGGTGTGCGCCCTCATCTTCGCCGTGCTCTCCGGCGGCATCTTCTTCGGCGGCGGCAACCTGCTGCTGGACGTGTTCACCATCACCCTTTCCAGCCTGTTCTTCATCATGGCCGCCTATTGCACCCGGTCTCCCTACGCCGAGATGGGGGCTGCCCGCGAGACCATCCAGGTGATGAGCTACGAGCCCATGGTGCTGTTCATGGCGGTGGGCTTCTTCCTGGCCACCGGCAGCTTCGATGTGAGTGCCATCGCCGCCGCCCCCGGCGGGCCGGCCATCGGTAAGATTATCCTCATCTTCTTGGGCGTGCTTTTCATCCTCACGATCAAGCTACGCAAGTCTCCCTTCGACCTTTCCATGTCGCACCACGCCCATCAGGAAATCGTGCGGGGCATGACCACCGAGATGAGCGGCCCCACCCTGGGGCTGGTGGAGATCATGCACTGGTGCGAGACGGTGCTGTTCTTGGGATGGACCGGCCTGTTCTTCCTGTGGGGCAATCCGGCTTCGTGGATTTTGGCCCTGGTGGTGGTGGCGCTCGTGTTTTTTGCCGAGATTTACATCGACAACAATTTCGCCCGCGTAAAATGGCAGTTCATGTTGAAATCCTCTTGGCTGGTGGCCCTGCTGGGCGGCGGCATCAACATGGCCTTCCTTATGCTGGTATAGGAGGTACCCCATGGCTTTTGCTTCCAAATCCCCCTGGGTGATCCACTACGACGGCTCCAGCTGCAACGGCTGCGACATCGAGGTGCTGGCCACCTTGTGCCCCGGCTTCGACGGCGAGCGTTTCGGCGTGGTGAACACCGGCAACCCCAAACATGCCGACATATTCCTGGTAACCGGCTCGGTGAACGAACGCAACATCGAGGTGGTGCGGGAGATTTACAACCAAATGCTGGAGCCCAAAGTTGTGGTGGCCTGCGGCATTTGCGCCTGTACCGGCGGCATCTTCAGTGACTGCTACAACGTCATCGGCGGCGTTGACCAGGCCATTCCGGTTGATGTGTACGCGCCAGGCTGCGCTGTGCGCCCCGAAACCCTCATCGACGCCATCGTGGCCGGCGTGGAAGTGCTGGACCAAAAGTCCAAAGCGCTGGCCGAGGCGAAGAAAGGAAAGTGAGAGCGCCCATGAAATACACCACTCAATTTACGGCCATCCCCGCAGACAGCCTCAGCGAGACCGTGGCCGCCTGCAAGCAGCGGCAATGGCGCTACGTGCAAACGCTTGCCGTGAACGGGGAAGAGGGCATCGACCTCATCTACTCGTTCATGGACATGGCAACCGGCCTTCTGGAGAACTACAAGGTGGAGAAGCTGGCGAAGGGCACCCATATGCCCTCCATCACCGGCGACTTCCTTGAGGCCTTCGTGTGGGAAAACGAGATCCACGACCTTTTCGGCATCAACTTCGACGACATCGCCATCGATTTCCACGGCGCCTTCTACGCGCTGGCCACCCCCGAGCCCATGACGGTGATTTCCCCCGCCCAGAAAGCGGCCCGCGAAAAGGCGGCCAAGGTGGTTGCGGCCAAGGCGGCGAAAGAGGCCAAGGCCAAAGAAGGACAGGGCGCTGCCGCCGACGACATGGAGGCGAAGCTGGCGGGCATGGACCCGGAAAAGGCCGCCAAAGTGCGCGCCGCCATGGAGGTCAAAGCGGCCAAGGCTGAAAAGGAGGAGAAGTAATGGGAAAGGCAACGGTAATTCCCTTCGGCCCGCAGCACCCTGTGCTGCCCGAGCCCCTTCACCTCGACCTTGTGGTGGAAGACGAGAAGGTGGTGGAGGCCATCCCTCAGATCGGGTTCGTGCACCGCGGCCTTGAGAAACTGGTGGAAACCAAGGACTACAACCAGTTCGTTTACGTGGCCGAGCGCATCTGCGGCATCTGCGCCATGGGCCACTCGCTGGGCTATGCGGAGACGGTGGAGCAGCTGATGGGGGTAGAAGTTCCCAAGCGCGCCCAGTACCTGCGCGTCATCTGGCACGAGCTGTCCCGTATCCATTCTCACATCCTGTGGCTGGGCCTGGCAGCGGACGCCTTCGGCTTCGAGAGTATGTTCATGCACTGCTGGCGCCTGCGGGAGCGGGTGCTCACCCTGTTCGAGAAAACCACCGGCGGCCGCGTCATCCTTTCGGTGGTGTGCGTGGGCGGCGTGGTGCGTGACATCGACGATGCCCAGATGGCCGAGGTGATCTCGGTGCTGGAAGGCATCACCGACGAGTACCTGCAGATCATGAACACCCTCATTTCCGACTACTCGGTGAAAAACCGCACGGTGGGAGTGGGCTACCTTTCCCACGAAGACGCCCTGGAGCTCTCCATGGTGGGCCCCTTCGCTCGCGCTTCCAATGTGAACTACGACGTGCGCCAATTCGGCAAGGGCGCTTACGGCGACCTCTCCGATTTCCAGCCCATCCTTTCCAACGAGGGAGACTGCTACGGCCGCGTGGTGGTGCGCTGCAAAGAGGTGCTTCAATCCATCGACATCATCAAAGAGCTGGCGGCGAAGATGCCCGCCGGCGACATCGCCGTGCCGGTGAAGGGAGCCCCTGCCGCCGATGCGGAAGCTTGCAACGTACTGGAGCAGCCCCGCGGCGAGTGCTACTACTACGCCCGCGGCAACGGCAGTAAGTACCTGGAGCGCATGCGCATGCGCACGCCCACCAGCCAAAACATTGCTGGCATGGTGAAGGCGCTGGAAGGCTGCGATTTCGCCGACGTCAACATGATTGTGCTCACCATCGACCCGTGCATCAGCTGCACCGAAAGGTAGGTTTCTGTGACTTCCTTCAAGCTGGGGGGTATGACCTTTGGATCGCTGTTCAAAAAGCCGGAAACCTGCCAGTACCCGGCCGAGAAAAAAGAGGCACCAGTCGGCTTGCGCGGCCACATCGTCATAGACGAGGACAAGTGCATTCTCTGCGGCATCTGCCAGAAGGCCTGCCCGTGCGACGCCATCAACGTGGACCGCAAGGGGCGCATCTGGGCCATCTACTCCTTCCACTGCATCCTGTGCGATTCTTGCGTGCGGGCGTGCCCAAGGCAGGCGCTGTCCACCTCTCCCGACCTCAAGTCCGTGACTACCGGCAAGTTCGAGAGCGTGTCCTTCATCCCTGACCCCAAGGTCGACAAAGCGTAAAGGCAATTGCGGCCCGTCCCGTCCGCCCTTAAGCTTCGCTACAGTTTTGTAATGAACAGTGAATCGCCCCTAATATGGGCGATTCACTGTTAAAATGCCCTTTTGCATGTAATGGGGGGATCAAGGAGCGAGATTCTTTTCGTATGAGCGAACACAGCCAAGAAATTGTCACCAATAAAGTTCTCACCATCCCCAACGTTATATCCTTTATTCGCCTTTGCATGGTGCCCGTGTACCTGGTACTGCTGCTGAACGGCCAAAACATCGCCGCTGCTGCAGTGTTCGCCGTGGCCGCCACCACCGATTTCTTGGACGGCCAGATAGCGCGGCGCACCCATACGGTTTCCAAGCTGGGGCAACTGCTCGACCCCGTAGTGGACCGCGCCCTCATGGTGGTGGGCGTTTTGGGGGTTTTCCTGGTGGGACGCGTTCCTTTATGGGTCATCGTGCTCATCGTGGCCCGGGACGCCCTGGTGGTGGGGGGAGGGGCTTGGCTCCTGTTCAAGAAGTCCATCCGCATCCCCGTCATTTACCCCGGCAAGTTCGCCACCACCTTCCTTTTCATCGGATTTGCGGCCCTCATTCTCAATTGGCCCTTGGTGCCGGGGCTGGGGCTGTGCGACCTCTCCTGGCTGCCCGGCTTTAACGGGGAGGCGGTTTGTTGGGGCATTTGGTTTATTTACGCCGGCCTGGCGCTGTCTATCGGCACAACCGTCTACTACGCGAGGGCTGCTCTTGCGGCCCTCGCCCAAAAGCAGCCCAACGCCAGCCCCAATCGCCCGTAAATGGGGTAGTCTTTCCCTGTGCCGAAATTCAGGGTTTTCCCTGCGCTCGGCAGCAGTTGCCATCACCTCACGGAAGGATGCCCCAGGTGTACTACCAGCCCGAAATTGAAACCATGCCCCGGGACGAACTCGCCCAGCTGCAGCTGCAGCGCATGAGAGAGTCATTCGAGAACTGCTACCAGAACGTGGAGCTGTATCGCCGCCGTTTCGACGAGCTGGGGGTGAAACCGCAAGATTTGGCCTCCCTGGAGGACCTTGCCAAGTTCCCCTTCACGATTAAACAGGATTTGCGGGATGCCTACCCCTTCGGCATGTTCGCCCGAAATAACAAGGACGTGGCCCGCATCCACGCCTCGTCTGGCACCACTGGGCAAGCCACGGTAGTGGGGCATACCGCCGCCGACCTGGAGAACTGGGGCGATTGCTTCGCCCGCGGCATTGCCATGGTGAACGGCGATGCCAATTCCACCATCCAGGTTTCCTATGGCTACGGTCTGTTCACCGGAGGTTTGGGGGCCCATGCGGGCGGCGAGGCGATGGGCTGCACCGTCATCCCCACCTCTTCGGGCAACACCAAGCGCCAGGTGCAGA
>ERZ777306.2451-NODE-2451-length-23496-cov-4.938868_pt1 | contig 23496 bp, 20 predicted proteins | sample MGYA00374966_ERZ777306 | MGnify/ENA primary metagenome ERZ777306 (study PRJEB29329, sample SAMN06343882) | mouse gut metagenome | isolation source: Mouse cecum | place: Austria: Vienna | collected 2014-11-15 ...
TGGATATGGTTAGTGCAATACGTTTTGAGCATCGCGGTTTGTCTGTACATCGTTTCTCGCGACATGAACCCGAGCTACAAACTCAGTTGGTGTATACTCATTCTGCTCGTGCCTGTTTTCGGCGGATCGATGTATCTGTTTATCGGACGGCAGCACACGCCGAGGCGCGTGCGCAAACGCCTGAGGGAAGCGTCCGACGCGTCGCAAATACTGCTCAACACCATCAATGCACACATTGCGTCCGAACGCGGCGAGCTTAACCCCACGGGAACAACTTGCGCCGAGCTTGTGCTCAACTCCGCATCGTATCCCGTATATTCAAACACGGCGACGGAATACTTTCCGCTCGGCGACGACTTTTTTCCGCGCATGCTCGACGATATTCGCGCGGCGCGGAAATTTATATTGATGGAGTATTTTATAATCGAGCGCGGCGCGGTTTGGAACGAACTCGAGGCTGCGCTCATCGAGCGCGCCGAGCACGGCGTGGACGTTAAAATAATATACGACGATGTGGGATGTATGTTCACACTGCCGAAAAAAACGATCGAAAACCTGCGCGCGCACGGCATACGGATATTGCCGTTCAATCGCGTGACCGCATCGTTCGACGTGCGGCTCAACAATCGTTCTCACCGAAAAATAACCGTGATCGACGGCTCAATAGCATACACAGGCGGGAACAACATAGCCGACGAATACGCGAACAAAAAAGTTCGCTTCGGGCACTGGAAAGACACGCATATGCGTTTCGATGGCGACGCGGTATGCAGTTTTACAGCAATGTTTCTCACGTTCTGGCATATTCTATCCGACGAACCGATTTATTACGAAAACTATTTTATACAAAATGTCAGCCCCCCCCCCGAGAAACGGTTATGTTCAGCCGCTGTCGTGCGGTCCGGGACGGAACGACAATCTGATAGAGAGCGCGTTTATAAACCTTATATCCACCGCCGAAAAATCGCTGTATATCACCACTCCGTATCTGATACTCGACAACGAGACGGCGACCGCTTTGCGCAACGCCGCAAAAGCCGGCGTGGACGTGCGAATAGTAATACCCGCCGTGCCCGATAAAAAACTCGTATACAAATCGACCAAATCGTTCGCCGAACAATTGATCAAGTCGGGAATTAAAATATACACGTATACGCCGGGGTTCATTCATGCGAAAATGATGATAGTCGACGGCAAGCGCGCGTTTATCGGAACATGCAATATGGACTATCGCTCGTTCTATCTGCACTACGAATGCGGCGCGCTGCTCTACGGCACGGATTCGATCGCCGATATGACCGCCGACTTCGACGGCATAATCGCCGCAAGCCACCGCGTGACCGACGAGGAAATAAGCGACGTTACTCTGTTGACCGTGCTCGCGCGCAGTATTATGCGTCTTTTCGCGCCGCTGATGTAGATAGGATCAATCGCGGATATTAAACAGAAAACTCACTTGATTTTTTATGCACTCGTTCGGTCCATGCGGCTGCGTATGGCAAACAATCAAAAGTCGATTTTTTGATTGTTTGTTCGTTATGTATTCTATCCAAAGCACCGATAATCGTTAGGATTGTTTTTGTCCTACGCAGCAGCCGCAGGCTATTCCGAGGCGCAGCCGAAGAATCTCAACCTTAATGCGGCGTTAGCCGCCGATAATGCTTTATTCTTTGATCTTTTCGAGAATTTTTCTGTCCGCCTCGGCTTTTTTAAGCTTGCGGATAGCTGCGGCGCGAACTTTTTTGAGGTTTTGCTCGGCTTCGTACTTCACCTTGTCCTCGGCGCTCAACGAATTGATAAACTCCGCTTTTTGCTTCTTTTTTTGCTCGGCTTTGGCTTTACGCGCCGCTTTCTGCTCGGGGGTCAACGGAGAAGACGGTTTTTTCGCGGGCGCGTTTTCTTTCTTATACCGCGCCACAAGCTCGCGCTCGCTTTGCGTTAGCGGCTGCGCCGATTTAAGCAACGACTCGAGCCGCGCCGCCTGCTGTTTAGCCTTGGGCGCTTCGAGCGCAAGATAATCGTCGTACGCATTGTGCGACGTTATTTCACGTTTATGCGAATAAGACTGCGCCACCGGCAGCGCATTCGCCGCATCGGTTATATCGGTTGACACGGGACGGTCGGAACCGTACGAGAACAGCGTGTCGGGACCGAACGGCTCGTGCGGACTCGGCAATTCGGGATACGCGACGTGTTTTTCGAGCGGCTGCCCCTCGAAAAACTCGGGGAAACTCGGCATGCTCGTCACTCCTATCTGCTCGAGGTTGGGCGCTATCTCCGCGCGGATACGCACGCCTTGTCTGCATAGCATTACTCCGTCGGGAGTCTGTATAGGCGTTAAAAGTATGCTCTTGCCGCCCGAAAGTCCGGTCAACACAAGCGTTTGCCCGTCCTCGGCTTGGCGCAGTGTAGCGCCTGCGCGGAGCGCGGCGGCAAGCGTATCGGGATTATCGGGCGCGGGCAACGAATCGAGCACCGTAGCCGTTTCGGGGGTCTGCGGCAATTCGATGGTATGCGCGTCTATAAAACTGCTCAACCGCTCGGCTTGCGCCTTGCGTTCGGCGCCCGATTGCGGTTTTTGCGCGAGCATTTCCAAAACATCGAGAACCGCCGTTATTTCGCAAATATTATCGTAACGCAAACAAACGCCCGAAAGTTCTTTTATACTGCGCTCGAGCGCAGCCGTTTCGAGGCGTTTGCGCTCGGCGTTTCGCATTCTTACAATATACCACACGACAAGCCCGCAGTACGCCGCGCATACGAAAAGTATGACCGTCATGCCCATAGGCGATCCGACGCCGTGAAGGAACGCGCCCAATCCGCCCGTTCTGTCGCCCGTATAAACTCCGACTATATCGCGGAACGCAACTCGCACGACAATCGCGTCGTTATCGGCGCGCACGTCGTACTCAGTGCCGGCGTCTGTATGTATTATAAACTGCACGCGTCTGCAAAATATTTTGTCCTTGTCTTTATACGCGACTATCGCGCCGAGCGGCACGTCGAACGGGGTTTCAGGCTGCGCAACCGTGACCGCATCGCCGCGCGAAATACTCGGCGACATGGCGTCGTCCGTCACAAACACAAGCTTATCGTTTCCTCCCGCCGACGGACAAAACGGCGCGTTCGCCACTGCGACGAACGAATAAAAAAGCAACGACAAAAGCGCCGCGCCTACGACCGCCGCAACGGCGTATATAGCGATCTTCAATACGAATCTCATATCCGCATGCAATTTATCGTTTTTTTCTTTGTTCGTATCCTTTGGCATAAACAGCGGCTCTGTCCGCTATTAAACATATTACCACATTCGCTCGATTTTGTCAATATGTGACGGTCATTTAATTTAACGCCCGCAATTGCGCCGTAGCGCCGCAAAACATCGCGGCGGCAGTACTTGACAAATCATCGCGTTTGCTTTATAATAGACTGCGATATGACCGATTACGAGCTTATGAGATTATCCGAGCTGTCCGACGAGGACGCATACGAACAAGAGGATTTCGACTCGCGCAAAAAGTCGAGCAAACAGGCGTACGACGAGTTTTACGACGACGTTAAACAGCCGTCGCGATACATAAAAGAGGATTGGTGACGCAGATTTTGAAAACGAACAACTATGAAGAACAATTGCTTAATGCACGATAGACGCTATTATCCTTAGTTTTCAGTTTGCATCAATTTATACATAGCCACGGCGACGGCTGTGGACAGATTCAGGCTGTCCGCTTTTTCGGATTGTTCTATCATTACCGCGCCGTATTTTTCAAACATTTTATCAAGCCCCGTTGCTTCGTTACCGAATACGAGCGAGTATTTTTCATTCGCGGCAAATCTCGTATCGCCGAATTTTTTTCCGTTTCGGGCGAGCATGAACGGCATTACGTTATGCACTGCGCCGCGCGTTTTCAAATACTCGTCAAAGCTGTCGAACAACTCGAAGTTTATATTGAACAGCGCGCCCATACTCGCTCTTATAGTTTTCGGATCGAACGGGTCGACTGCGGGTTTTATTATCGCAAGCTCCGCGCAATCGAACGCCGCAACGTCGCGCATGATCGTACCGAGGTTTCCGCTGTCCGACGGATTGACGAGCACGATATGATGCTTATCCGAATTTATCGGCGATGCGAACTTATCGAACTCGCCTATCACGAAACAATTGCCTTTGGGACTTAGAATATTAAACGGCTTTTCGCTCGTTTCGGTGCGCACGCCGAGCTTATTAGCAAGCTCGGTCGCCGCCGCAATATCTGAACGCGGCGATATATATACCGCTCGCGCAAGCTCGGGGCGGCGTTTCAACAATTCTATCGTTACGGTCGCGCCGAGCGCGTACGATGTATTTCCGTCTTTTTTATATTTTTTTACCATTATATTAAACCGATTTTCTAAAAAAATCCGCGCAGATCATGCGCGGAAAATGTTACGTATAGATAATTTGCAATCAAGCGCACTGTTGCGGCAAACTCGCAAAACGTCGTTCGACCTTATGCTACGCACGTCCAGATAATGCCGAACAATGCGAGCGCAAAGAGCACGCTCATTATCGAAACGTTTACGATTGCCGACTTTCTTTCGGGATCGCGCTTATTCGTCACTTTTACAAGCGTTTTAATGCACAGCCCCATTGACATAGCCGAGCCGACCGCGTAGGTTATAAAACCGGCGAGCAGCACGCCTTCCACGGTGCACAATCCGACGATAAGCAATATAAAGCCTATCACCATGGTAAAATCGCACACCTGCTTAAGTCCGAACGGAGTGAAATATCTTACGAATATGTTGCTTTTCTTTTTGCGAGTACGTTCCATTTTAACCGATCCCGAAATTATTTTACATGCCGAGTCCCGAAAGGACAACGCCGACTACTACCAATACTACGAATACTATCCAAAGTATGAACCATGTCTTGCTCTTTTGACGCGCCACTTGATACGACATGACGACGGGCACTATCATGCCGAGCGCGACGCACACTTGCTTGACCCAATTGCACACCGTTTTCGCCCAGCCCATATCGAGCGACGTATACGTGGCGATAGTGTTTATGATACCGGCTACAGCCAACGCCGCGCCGATGAACACGACCACCCAAAACGACAGCTCGAACATCCACGAGCGCGCCGTATAAGTATAAGTTCTTCTTACTCTCTTTGCCATAGTGATTATTACCTCCTCGGTTTTTTTATATTCGCATCAAACAGAAAATGTTTACTTAAGTCCTTTCGACCCGGGTTTTACCGCAGGCGTTCCCGCTTTGCACAACGGGCATTCGGCGGGATCGTACGTTTTGACTTCTATCTGCAAGAGCGACTCATTGGGTACGCCGAAATCGACTTTGCCGCCGCTGCGATCCACAACCTCGGCGACCGCCACAACATCCGAGCCGAGTTCGCGCACAAGGTCGATAACTTCCTTGACCGATCCGCCAGTGGTGACTACGTTTTCCGCAATTATAACTCGGCTGCCGGCTTTAAGCTCGAAACCGCGGCGCAACGCGAACTTGCCGTCCTTTTCGCGTTCGGCGAACATATTGGGAAGTCCCATCGTTTTGCCGAGTTCGTAACCGAAAATGATCGCGCCGACCGCAGGCGAAACAACGACGTCGGCGTTGTAGCGCTTGAGTTTTTCGGCTGCCATGGCGCAAAGCTCCTGTGAAATATCGCCGTGCTCGAAGAGCTTGGCGCACTGCATATATGTATCGGAGTGAAGTCCCGAAGTCAAAACGAAGTGTCCGTGAAGCACTGCGCCCGACTTTTCAAACAATTCCATTACTTTATTCAACTTTAAGTCCTCCGATAATCGAGCTTACATCGGTTATATTATCACATTCGCAGAGTTTTGTCAACTCATTTACTATTCTCTCGCCCGCATACGGATCGAAAATATTTGCCGTTCCCACTTCGACGGCGGCTGCGCCGCAAAGCATGAACTCGCCTACGTCAGTGCCCGTCATGATCCCGCCCATGCCTATGATCGGAATATCGAGCGCTTTATAACATTCGTGCACCATGCGCAGGGCTATGGGCTTTACGCACGGACCGGAAAGCCCGCCGCTTTTTGCCGCAAGCACGGGCTTTCTGCGCTTGAAATCCACCGCCATAGCCACTACGGTATTGATAAGACTTACCGCATCCGCGCCGCCCCTTTGCGCGGCGAGCGCGTTATCGACTATATTTGCCACATTCGGCGTCAGTTTTATTATGAGCGGTTTTTTGCATGCTTTGCGTACCGCGTGCGTTATCTCGTACACTCCGTCGGGAAGTACTCCGAACGCCATGCCGCCGCACTTGACGTTAGGGCACGAGATATTCAGTTCTATCATATCTACGTCGCTGTCGCTCAAAATGCCGACTATTTTTACATAGTCGCTTTCGGTAGAACCTGCGGCATTGGCTATTACCACCGTGCCGAGAGACTTCATAAACGGCAGTTCTTCTTCGATAAAGTGCATGACGCCGGGGTTTTGCAAGCCCACGCTGTTGAGCATGCCCGACGGGGTTTCGGCTATACGCACGGGATCGTTGCCCTGTCTCGGCTCGAGCGTAAGACCTTTACTGCAAATGCCGCCCAACATCCCTACGTCGTAAAACGAATTGTACTCGCGTCCGAACCCGAAAGTGCCAGATGCGGCTATTATCGGGTTTTTGAATTCCACACCCGCAACCGTTGTTTTTAAGTTTACCATGCTCGCCACCCTATACCACTATTTCTTTAATCGGGAACACCGGTCCGTCGGCGCACGCGCGTGCGTTTATTATCTTGCCGTCGCGCTCTATCTTTACCGAACACACCAAGCATGCGCCCACTCCGCAGCCCATACGCTGCTCCATGCTCGCAAACCCGAGCGTGCCGCGCGCCGCGCAGAATTCCTTGACCGTTTTGACCATGCCCATTGCGCCGCACACGTACACCACCTCGGGCGCGATCTCGGTCAAAATATCCGTCGGGTATCCGTGATACCCCAAGCTCCCGTCGTCGGTGCAATAGCACACGCGCTTGCAATATCTGTCGAAGTCGTCGCCGTAGACCTTTGCTGTTTCCGCATTGGGAAAGCCGAGCAACGCCGTACAGTTTATCCACGGATTATCCTTGGCTATCTTCAAGAGCGGCGCGCAACCGGTCCAACCGCCGATCACCGCGACGTTGGTTATATCCGGCATGATCGGAAAGCCGTTGCCGAGCGGCAACAGCGCGTCGAAACGCGCGCCTTCGCCGCGCTCGACGAACGATCGAGTTCCTTCGCCCTTTTGCGCTATTATAAACGTGACGGAGTTTTCGGTATTGTCGTACACGCATATAGGTCGGCGCAGATCCTTGTTCGGCACTTTTATATGCGCGAACTGTCCTGCGGAAATTTGCGGCAGACTGTCGTCGGACGCGCACTCTACGCGGTAAACGTCGCCCGCAAAGCGCGTCAGCTTGGTTACGGTAAGATTGGCTTTTATAGCTTTCATTCGTGTTTCTCTCTTTCGATTTATTTATTCAACGCCTTGCGCAGATCGTCGCGCATATCCTCGGCAGCGGCTCGCGCCGCGGCGAAATAGCTCATACCCTTGTATTTGTCGTTCATATGCGCCGCGATAATTCCGCGCGAATTATTTACTATCGCGCCGCCGCCGTTCTCGTCGAACGACGCCGCCGCATCCTTGCCTTTGCCGCCTTGCGCGCCGTAACCGGGCACGAGGAAAAACACCGACTTGCAACGCTTGCGAAGCGCGCGCGCCTCGTCGGGATGAGTCGCGCCGACTACCGCGCCTACCGAGCTGTAGCCATGCTCGCCTATCTGATCCGCGCCCCATTCGGCGATCAGATCGCCGACGCGCTCGTATAACAACTCGCCGCTCTCGGTCTTTAACAACTGCAACTGCGCAGACGACGGATTGGACGTGCGCGCGAGCACGAATATGCCCTTGTTGTTTTCGCGGCACTTATCCGTGAAAGGCTTGATACCGTCGTAGCCCAAGTACGGGTTTACAGTCACATAATCGAACCCCGTCGCACCCAGATACGCCGCCGCATAAGCCTCGGCGGTCGAGCCTATATCGTTGCGCTTCACGTCCGCCATAACCATCATGCCTTGGCTCATGGCATACGCAGCCGTAGTATACAGCGCGTAAATGCCGTAATGCGCGTACATCTCGTAGTACGCGGACTGTATCTTGACTGCGGGCACTATATCCTTGAGCGAGTCTATGAGCTTGCAGTTATATTCGACGAGCGCTTTGCTAACGTCCTCGCCCGTCTTTGCGACCGCGCGCATAGCCTCGGGCAGATACTCTATACGCGTATCAAGCCCCGCTACCGTAGGGTTGCCCGTTTTGTCTATCTTTTCGATTAGTTTATCCGTTATATTTTTCATTTCATCTCCGAGTTACAGCCATAGGCTGATTTTTGATTGATTGGGTGAATTTTTTTATATTATTACGAGCAAGCGCAATCGCTTCGCTTGCCTCATCCGATCTCGCCGTCGCTTAACCGCCTTGCTTGGGTCTATATGGCATTCCGAGCATTTTTACGTATCGAGAAATCTCGATTTTAATGCCGCGGCGCGGCTATAATTACGTCACACGAATTATATAATCTTTTCCTCGCCGCCGACGAATACTTTTTCTATGCGCCCCATGAGCCGCCAACCGTCGAACAGACTGTTTTTGCCTTTGGAACGGAACAGCGACGCGTCCACGGTAAGTTCGTCGTCGGGGTTTACGAGCGTTATATCGGCGCGGACGCCCGCACGTATCACTCCGCCGTCAAGTCCTAATATTTTGGCGGGATTGTAGCTCATGAGCTTGCACAGTTCCGTAAGTTCGATTTTTTCGTTGCGCACAAGCTCGGTGTACGCGAGCGAAAACGCCGTTTCCAATCCGACGGTACCGAACGGCGCATAGTCGAACTCCTTGTTCTTTTCGTCCGCGCCGTGCGGAGCGTGATCGGTCGCGATAACGTCGATCGTTCCGTCTGCAAGCCCTTCTATTACTGCGTCGACGTCGCTCTGCGAACGCAACGGCGGGTTTATTTTCGCATTCGTATTGTACGAGAGTATTTCGTCGTCGGTCGCCGAAAAATAATGCGGGCACGTTTCGCAAGTGACCTTTACCCCGCGCTTTTTCGCCGCACGGATAATATCTATAGAATTGGCGGTAGACACGTGCGCTATGTGAATGCGCGCACCCGTTTGCTCCGCGAGTAAAACGTCGCGTGCGACCGCCGCGCTTTCCGCCGCCGACGGTATGCCGCGCAAGCCCGCAGCAGTGGCGTTCTCTCCCTCGTTGACCACGCCGCCCGCGCTCAGGCTTTTATCCTCGCTGTGCGAGATCACAAGCATATCGAACGTTTTGGCGTACCGCAACGCGTTGAGCATGACTGCGCCGTCGCCGACGGGCAAGCCGTCGTCGGACACCGCCACCGCGCCCGCCGCTTTCATTGCGCCGAACTCGCAAAGCGTTTTTCCGCCCTGCCCGACCGTTATCGCGCCTATGGGATACGCCTCCGCATTACCGCAAGCCGCCGAACGTTCGCGCACGTACTTGACGAGCGCGGCGTTATCTATGGGCGGCGTCGTATTGGGCATACAGCATACCGCCGTATATCCGCCGCTGACAGCCGCTGCCGTACCCGACGCTATATCCTCCTTATGCGTTTGCCCCGGTTCGCGCAGATGACAGTGCATGTCTATAAACCCCGGAAAAAGGAGCTTGCCTTCGCAATCTATCGTTTCCGCGCCGAGCGCGTCGAGATTTTCACCGAGCTTGGATATTATATCGCCGTCGATCAACACGTCGTACTTTTTTATCCCGTCGTGATTGACAACGGTCGCATTCTTGAGAAGTATCATTTCGCACCGCCTTGCAAGAGTAAATACAGCATCGCCATGCGCACGGCAACGCCGTTCTTGACTTGTTCCTGTATGAGCGATCTGTCGCAATCGGCAACGTCGCCCGAGATTTCCGCGCCGCGGTTTATTGGAGCGGGGTGCATTACTACCGCGTCGTCCGCCGCCATAGCCAGATGCTTGAGACCGACCCCGTAATACATGTGGAACTCCTCGACGGACGGAATATACGCTTGGTTCATGCGCTCTGTCTGCAACCGCAGCGGCATGATTATATTCGCACCGGCGACCGCGTTTTCGAGGTCGGTATCTACCGTCACTCCGAAGCTCTCGATACCGTCGGGAATCAGCGTATACGGTCCGCAGACAGTGACCGACGCGCCGAGCCGCGTGAACACAAGCGCATCGCTGCGCGCCACGCGCGAATGTTTTATGTCGCCGACTATTACGAGCTTAAGCCCCGACAGATCGCCGAAATGCCGCTGCGCCGTGAGCGCGTCGAGCAACGCCTGCGACGGGTGCTCGTTCATGCCGTCGCCCGCGTTTATCACCGAAGCTTTTACGTTGTCCGCAAGCAAGCGCGGCGCGCCGCCGACGGGATGACGTATCACTATCGCGTCGATGCCGAGCGAATCGAGCGTTTTACCCGTGTCTATGAGCGATTCGCCCTTTTGCACCGACGACGTTGACGCCGTTATGCCCGTAGTTGACGCGCCGAGCGTCTTTGCCGCTATATCGAACGAATTGCGCGTGCGCGTCGAGTTTTCGTAAAACAGCGTCGCCACATTTTTGCCCGATAGATGCGTGCGGCGTTCTTTGCCGTCTATAACAGAACGAAATCCGTTAGCAGTTTGCAATATCTCGGTAATTTCGGACTTGGACAAGTCCTTTATGCCGAGTATGTCCTTTCGCTTCATACACTCTCCTTTTCTTTATACAAAATATCCTTCGCCCGCAAAAAATCGTCCGGCTCGGGCGCGTCGAAACTCATGCGCGTACCGCGCGTCGGATGATCGAGTTCGAGGTGCGCCGAGTGCAACAGCTGTCCGCTCGCCTTGAGCCGCATGCTTCCGCCGTATACTCCGTCGCAACTCACCGGATGGTGCAAGTGCGCGCAATGCACGCGTATTTGATGCGTGCGCCCCGTACACAGCTCGAACTGCGCGTAGCAATTATTCTTGAACCGTTCGAGCACTTCGGCTTTCGTTACGGCATGTCTGCCGTCGGGCGTGACCGTCATTTTAAGTCTGTTGCGTCTGTCTCTGCCTATCGGCGCGTCGACCGTGAACTTGTCCTCGCGGAAATTACCGTCTACAATAGCGCGGTACAACTTCTTTACGGTGCGCTCGGCAAACTGCTTGCACAGCGCAACGTGCGCCGCGTCGTTACGCGCGATCACTATCAACCCCGTAGTATCTTTGTCCAGCCTGTGCACGATCCCCGCGCGCGCCGCGCCGCCCGTAACCGACAAACTCTCGCCGTAACGGTACTTGAGCGCGTTCACGAGCGTACCGTCGCGATTGCCGGCGCCCGGATGAACTACCAACCCGCGCTGCTTGTTTATAACCGCAATATCGTCGTCTTCATACACGACGTCGAGCGCAATGTTTTGCGGCTGTACGTCGTCCGCCGAACACTCGTCCTCGAAACGAACCTCGTCGCCGAGCATGACCTTTTGCCCGGACTTGACCGCCGCCGAACCGTTTACCGTCACTCTGCCGCCGTCGATGAGACGCTTTATGTGCGAGCGCGTAAGCTCGGTCTCGTCAGTCAAAAATACGTCGAGCCGCGCGCCGCCTTCCGTGCAGTATATCGCCGTCACGCACCGCCCTCCGTATCATCTTTTTCTATGTCACCGTCGGCGGCGTTTTCCGCATCGGTTATGTTCGGTGTTTCCGCTATTTCGTCGGCTGCGCCGTTTTCCGTGATTTTGTCTTTTTCGTATTTTTCGTCTTTTTCGAGAGTTTCCGAAGTTTCGGTATTTACCTCGGATTCGTTCGGCTCGGCATTTTCAATGCCGATATTTTCCGGATTTGCGACATTTGCGGTTACCGCACTATCGTCGACGACAACGCCGTTTTTGGCGGCGAGCTTAGCCGCTTTGCGCGCCTTTCTGCCTTCCGTGTCGTACAAAAATATAAAATACACTATGACCAACACTACGCCGACTACTAGCGCGCAATCGGCGATATTGAATATGTAAGTCCACCAACCGCCCGTCATGAGCGTGAAAAGTTGCATATCCACAAAGTCACGGACAAACCCGAGGAACATACGGTCTACGCAATTGCCGAGCGCGCCCGCGATAAGCATGGCAAGCCCCGCTCTGTACACGCGATTTCCCCCCTTGTTTCGCACGAGTATGATCATAAATACCGCCGACGCCGCCACCGCGAATATGCTGAACGCAATGCGCGCGCCGATGGCGCTCATCCAGCCCGTGAGCCACGTAGACCCGAATGCGGCGTTTTTATTGAGGCTGTAAGTAAAGCTCAATACGTAAGGAATGATCACAACCGTTTGCCCGACGTCCATGAACGCCGCAACGAGCGCTTTGGAAATCAGATCTACGGCAAAAAAGCTCGCCAAAACGATAAGCTCCATTTTGGCGGCTTTGATGTAGTTCCATAAGCGTTTGAAAAAGCCCTTGACGCGCTCGCCTTCTGCCGTAGGTTGATTTTGGGGGTCGTTCTCGAATGACATGGTTGCTCCGAAAAAATGTCCTATTGGGTCTTTGGTGTTTATATCCTGCCTTTTTTCAGCGTCTGTCGAGCAAGCGACACGAGCAAAGCAGGCGCTTGTTAATCCGATTGAGATATTTTTCCTTTGTCCGAAACTATCAAGAAAAGATTGGGTTTGATCGCCGCGATCTTACCGCCGAGCGCGTACACCGCGCCGGACGTAAAGTCCAAAACCCGCTGAGCGTCGGGCGAATCGCATATGGGATCGAGGTCGACTATCGCAGGCTTGCGACTGCGCAAGTAGTCTATGAGTTTTTCGACGTCCGCCGAGTTTTGCGGACGGTAGATAATGAAGTTGTCGTAAACGTCGGGCGGAATGTACTTGCCCATGTCCGACAGATCCATCGGCTGCGCTTTTTCTTTTTCCGCTTTGGGCGGCGCGGTATAGCCGTTGAAGTTGACTTTGCTGTTTATCTCGCGCTCGACCGACGTCGCGTTTCCGCCGTACGTTTGTTGAAACGGCGGCGCGGCGTTCGGCTGCGGCGATGCGGGCGGCGCGTTAAACGGCGGCGGCACGTTGCCCGAACGTCCCGAACCTATATAATTGCCGAACTCGTCGTGGGTCTTTTCCCACGACTCAGGCTCGCCGCCGTGCCAATTGCTCGCTCTTCTGAAGAATGCCTCGCGATCGTCGTCCATTTGTTACCGCCTTTGATTTTCTTAATCGTTTGTCTGACGCTTGCTCATGCGCGTTTACCGAACAGCGCAGTGCCTATCCGCACCATGTTTCCGCCGTGCGCGATAGCTCTTTCAAAATCGCCGCTCATACCGACCGACAAAGTATCGAAACTGCCGCCCTCGTATTTGCGGTATATTGCGTACAGTCGCTCGTACATGCGCTCGTCCGCGTTTCGCGGCGGCACTGCCATAAGTCCGCGCAGCCGCACGTGGCACAGTCCGCGCGCATGCTCGATCAACCGCTCCGCATCCGCCTCGCACGCGCCCGTTTTGGACTGTTCGCCGCCGATATTGACTTCGACGAGAACATCTTGCACAAGAGCGCGCTTTGCCGCCAACGAATCGATAGTATCCATTAACGCGGCGTTCGATACCGACTGAATGAGCGCAACGTCGCCGACGAGGTACTTTGCCTTGTTGCGCTGTAACGTGCCTATAAAGTGGCGTGTAAAGCCCGAAAACGCATCGCGCTTGCTCAAGTATTCCTGTACTCGGTTTTCGCCTATATCGCAAATGCCCGAACCGTGCAACATAAGCACGATATCCGACGGTACTGTTTTGGTAGCGGCGATCACGGTAACGCGTCCGCCCGCAGGCGTCGCCTTATCCACACGCTCGAGCACTCTCGAAATATTGCGCTTTAAGTCGCACTCGTACACGGTTATATTATACAACAAAACCGTTAGTAAATCAACTGTTTTATATAACCGATTTTTTGCGTTTTTATAGCCGCACATGACAAATCGGCGAAGACGCATTTACGACTTCGCCGATCCGTATATCGAGGTTTATATTATTTCGGTTACTTGTTATTCTTGGTCTTACGCTTTTTGCTTTCTGGCGCGGCAGGCTCGTCGCTCTCCGCTTTTTCGTCAGACGTTTCGATTTTTTCGTCGGGCGTTTCCGTTTCACTCGGAGCATCAGTTTCGCCTGACGCATCATCGGGCGCGGCGGTCGACTCGACAGGCATTGCCGTTTCTTCAGACGCAAATGCGTCAAGCTCGGCTATATCGTTCAACGGCGTTTCTCCGTTCGCATCTGCCGCAGCGAGCGCCGCTTTCTTTTTGCGCGGCAAGAAGCACATAAGCCCCCACCAGATCAACAAGCCGAACGAAATTATATTGATGAACACGACTACCAATATCCACCAACGGAATTCCTGTTGGTTTACCTTCGGACCTTCGATAGTGATCGAATACTCGCCTTTTTCGGCGACGTTCTTCGCGTACCAATACGCGTTGCATTCCGTATAAACTATCGACTTCGCGCTCTCGCGGGCAAGGTTCATATCCGTAATGTCGGACGTGTCGAGTCTGCCGTTCGTTTTGGCTTCGCCGTAAAGCGGGTTAAGCTGTAGATTAAGCCCGCCGCGTATGCCCGCGCGGAGTTTCATGTTGCTGTCGCCGCCGTCGTCGTAGTCGGTGACGATAGTGCCCTTAAAGCCCCATTCCGTGCGCATGATACCGTCGATCATCGCTTGGTTTGAACCCGCCCAAGTCGCGCCGATCTTATTGAACGACGCCATTGCGCCCGTCGCGCCGCCTTTTTTGACGGCGATCTCAAACGGTTTCATATAGTTTTCGCGGAAGTTCTGTTCGGTGCACCAAACGCGTTGGCTCGTATACGGCGAGGAGTCGTACAGCGCAAGGTGCTTGAGATACACGTACACGCCGTTGCTCTTTGCGCCGAGCGAGAAGTTTGCGGCGAGATAGCCGCTGAGCACGGGGTCTTCGCTGTAACATTCGTAGTTTCTGCCGTTGATTATCTCGCGGTGAAGATTGATGCACGGCGCGTAAATTCCGGAAATACCGAAGTTTTGACCGTCCATGCCTATTATCTGTCCCGCTTGATAAAGCAGTTTCTTGTTCCAGCACTGACCGACGAGGTTTTCCGCAGGGAAAGCGGTCATTCTCGAGCCTTCGACATTGGGTGAAAGATTGGTGCGGTTGAATCCGCTCGGACCGTCGTAGTCCCACCAAATTATTTTGCCTATGCTCGCGATCGCGCGCGAGCCGTAGCCGCCGTCCTCGACCATAGTGCGCAGCTCGTCTTTGGTGAGCTGATCGAGAAAAGGCGCCCAGATCTCGTCGTTATCATAATTTTCGGGATTGCCGAGCTTGAATATGAGTTCGTCGTTATACTTCAGTTTCGCGCCTTTTTTCGTGCCGTCGAGATCGCCGAGTTCCGCAAAACTGCCGTCATCCTTGGTCACGAGCCGCTGCTTGGCGTCGACGCCCATTTTCGGCATTTCCGAATAGTCGTACATCTCGTACTGATAATCGGCGTACGGCGCGAGCAGTTTGCCCGTCACTCCGCCCGATTTGGTCGTGGGAACGGTGCCCGCAAAATCGCTGCGCGACATGTACTTCCAACCGAGACCGAGGGTGCTGCCGTCGAGCGCGCAATCGCCGTAAGCGAACTCGCCCGTAAATCTGTTGCGTATGCGTCCGTTGCTCGTCGGGTCTTTGCGATAGCGGATTATCTGATCGCGCACATGGTACGTGATCGTGTTTTTATTACCGTCTTTCATCGCCTTGAGATTATGCGAATCGGTCATGAGCTTAAGCTCGACCTTGCCCATATCGAGTATCCAGCCCGTCGCGCCGGTCTCGCTGTTGTTAAGCCCGTAGCAGTCGTAGCTCGCAAGCTCGTACGGCGTGAGCTTAAACGTGACGATAGCCGAATTGGGCTTTTCGTCGTTCGCCTCGTTCGCGGGATAGAGCATGGGTGTCTTTTCAAAGTCTATGAGATTGACGTGCGCCTTTTCGACTCCGCCCTCGAAATACTCGGGCGTGGAATACAGCTCCACTACGTCCTTGCCCGCAACGTTACCCGTATTGGTGACCTTGACGCTGATTTCTATTTCGCTGTCTTTCTCGAGCGTAGCTCCGTCTTCGAGCGAAAGCTTTTCTATTTCCCAATCGAACGTCGTATACGATAAACCGTGACCGAACGGGAACTGAACGACCGCATCGTAACCCGTCTTGCCGAACAGCGATCTATCGTCGAAGTATCCTTCGACCGCCGCCGTTTCATAGAACTTGTAGCCGAGATAAATATCCTCTATGTAAACGAGATCGCTGCCGTCCGCGTTTATGCGCGCTATCTCGTTCTCTTTGGGATTGTATACTACAGTGTCCGCAAGCTTAGCCGACGGATTCACTTCGCCCGACAATATCTTGGGAATAGCTGTCGTACCCGACTGCCCCATATACCCGACGTTGAGCGCCGCGCCGATCTTGCCAAAGTTAGCTTCGTCGTCGAGGAACGTCATATCCATTATCGAACCGGTATTGAATATGATTATCACTTTGCCGAAGTTAGCCGTGCACATTTTAATAAGCGACTCTTCCTCGGTGGATATTTCGCCGAATCCGCGCGTTTCGTCGTCGGGAAGGTTGTACTTCATTTGCTTTGCTGAAAGCCTGCCGATGTATTCGCCGCTGTAGCGCGAAAGCACGACTATAGCAACGTCCGAAAACTCTTTTGCTCGACCTACAACGTCGGTCGTGAATTTCTCGGCGGTCACAGGCTCTTTGAGTTTGGTTCTGTATCTGTTGCCCCAATCGGCGGATTCGCCCCAGTCTTTATCCTCGGACTTGCGCCATTTTTCGTAAATGCCGATAACTTCCTCGTTGTACTTGAACCCGTTATCGGTGAACGCTTTCAAAAATCCGACACGGTTATCGGGGTGAACGTACGAACGCCCCGAACCGTTGCCGACGAGCAAAAATCCCGCGTCCGTCGCGCCCCAGCCGAAGATATTGACGTTGCGCTCGTTTGCCGAAAGCGGCAGTATACCGTCGTTTTTCATGAGCACTACGCCTTCGTTGGCGATGTTGCGCACGACTTCGTCGCCGCTCTTTGCACTCTCCTCCACTTTTTCGCTGTCGCCCTCTTCCAAACGCTCGGCAGTGCCGAGGAATGTGGAGATGATCGCGGAATACTTATTGGAAAGGCAATCTATCGTTATCATTATCGCGCATACGAGCACGGCTATAGCTATAAAAACTATTTGACCCGTGCGCAATGCGAATTTCTTATTGCTGTTCATATATTCTCTCCTTTAATATCTGATGTCGAGGCTGTCGATATTGGAAACGCGCTCGACTCCGCTGTTTGTGTCTCTGACTTTACCGATAACTTTAAGCGTTATCTTGGTAAAGCCCGCTTTGAGATTGACATTGCAAAGCTCGCTGTCGGTGAACAAGAACCATCCGCTGTCGCCGTTTGCGTCTCTGCCGAATATCATCGCGTCGCCCACGTCTGCTTTTACATCGTCGATATAAAGCTCGAACAGCTTGTCGAACCTGACGTCGTAGTTAAAGCCGCTTCCTCTGTCGAGCGTGCTTGCGTTGAGTACGATCGCCGCATTATTCACCGCCGATTCGCTGTACACCATAAAGTCGATCGTCAAGCCGATTTTGTTTATGCTCTCTATTACACCTTTACCGCTCGCGTTGGCGACGTTGGTGTTTACCTTGCAATCCTTGTTGTCGCCAACCGTACCGTTTATCACGGTGTAGCTCGAGTTTTCGGAAATCGTTCTGTTTTCTGCTTCGACGCGAATTTTGGGATCGGTCGCCACATGTATCGTAAACGCGTCGCGCTTTACGTTTGTGCCGTCCGTGATCTCGGCAAACAGCTCTATGTCGCGCTTATCCGCGCCGAGCGAATCGCCGTCATGATACTCTTTTCCACTCGAGTCTTTGACGATGAAGTTATGGGCATTGCTTATTACGGCGCCGTCCGTGTATTCCGCGCGCACTTGAATGTTCTTATAGTCAAGCTTGGCGTTCTTTTCGTAGTACGTGCGCGCCTTTACCACGGACACAGATTTAAGCGTTTTGCCCTCGGTATTTACGTCGGAATTCGCGCGGATTATGAGCTTATCGAAGTTAGCCGTTCTGTTTGCGTTGTCGCCGCATTTATATTGTCCGATACATTCGAGAGTTATTTTGTTAAAGCCCTTGACAATGTCCGTCTTTCCGACATTGACTTCCGTCCACAAGAACCATCTGCTCATACCGCTCGGTACTTCTTTGCCGCCTATTACAAGCTTTTTATCGATTTCGAGCTGCTTTTCGGCGTCTCCGTCGCCTACCGAAACCTTGAACACCTTATCGAACGGCGTATTGCCCATTACGTTCGAGCCGTTGTTATTGGTGCTTGCCATAACGAAAACAATGTCCGCCGCCTTATACTCCACATCGGAATAGATATAGAATTCAAACTTGGTCGCCGCTTTGTTAGCGGAAGCGGGCGTGATGTTTTCGATACATTTTTCGCCGTTGCCGGTCGCCTCTCGCGCGTCGCCCTTGGTAAATATCATATAGCTCGCGTCGGTAGGACGTTCCGCCCCTTCGGCAAGATAAGTTTCCGCTTCCATGGTAATCCCGTCGGAAACGGTGATCGTAAACGGCGCGGTCGTTTTGCCGCCGTACTCTACCGTCAGAGTTATTTCGCCGACCGTATCGAGCGTCATGCCGTTGGTATAAACCTTGCCCGAACTGTCTTTTACGGTATAACCCGTAACGGCTCCGGTAGTTCCGCCGTCATAAGTCGCCGTCACGATAAGCCCGCCGAGATTTAGCTTGCCGTTCTTTGCGTAAGCCTTAATGTCCGGCTCGCGTGTAAGCGCGATACTCGTTATCTGCTTTGCGGCAACCGTGATCGGAATTTCTTCCGTCCAATTCTTGAACTTGAGCACGATCTTATTATCGTTTGCCGTGAGCGCGCCGCTCGGTGTGTACGAATTGATCCTGTCGGGTCCCATATCTTTGTCGCCCGCAAAGCCGTTGCGGTACTCCGCATCGAACACAAGCCCCGTGAGATCGATTTTTTCTCCCTCTTTATACGCGAGCTTAGTCGGATTGCTCTTTATCGTCATTGCGGTCACGTAATCGCCGCGCGTCACTTCGTCGTCGCCGTCGACCGCACGCACGTCGAGCCTGTCGACGTTGGGCGTTCTTGCCGAACCGTCTTTGCCGTCTTTTATCGAGTCTATGCACTCCACTATTACTTTCGTATAACCTTGCGGCAAATCGACTCGCACGAACGGAACGTCCGCCCAATTCGTCCATTTGTTTCCGCCCGAGTTTGCGGGAGGATACGGCTTGCCCTCTATAACTATATCGTTATCGAAATAAATTTCTTCTTTGCCGTCGCCGTAATCGATATACGCACGGTAAAGCAAATTGAACTGCATGTCGTCCATTTTCTGCTCGTCTTTGCTTTGACAAGTGGATGAAGCCATGAGTACGAGGTCGGCGTTTTCTATCGCTTCCTCGGCGTAAATATTAAACTCTATCTCTACGCCGCGCGATACGTTGCCTATGTAACCCGTGCCCGTAAAAGTGCAGTCGGTTTTGACGAGTTCTTTTATAGCTTTTCCGCGCAGAATCGTATAGCTCTTATCCGTCGGTCTCTCCGCGCCTTCCGCGCTCGAATCGAAATAATCTTCGGCTTGGATGGTAAGACCGCGATAGACCGCAATGGGAAACGTATCGGATTTACTCACTTCGCCGGACTTCACGGTTACGGTGAGATCGGTAACGCCGAGCGCGTCTTCCAAAATATCGCCTTGCTTATATTCCTTGCCGTTTTTGTCCGTAACTGTATAATTGATCTCGCTCTCGACCTCGCCTTCCTCATACGTCGCCTTGACGGTGAGACCGGATAAATCGAGCGGATCGCCCACGAAATAAGACTTTATGTCCGGCTCGCGCGTTATTTCCATTCCCGTAAGAGTTTTGGGAACAACGGTTATGTCGATAAACTTGCTGAATCCCTCGAATATCAATTCGATTTGTTTAACGCTCGCCGCGAGCGGTCCCGTCGGCTTGAATCCGTCGAGGTCCGCGCCTATGAGTCCCGTATCTCCGTCGAAACCGTTTTGATATACGGCGTCGAACAAAAGCCCCGCGGGGTTGAATTTTTCGCCTTCCTTATATGTAAGTTTAGTCGGCATCTTTTTGATGTCGAGTTCTATACATACGTCGCCGTCTTTAGGCTTTTTGACAGGCGTTGTACCCCCCCCCGTCGATGTCGGTTTACACGCGACCAAAGCCATCAAGCATGAAACTACTATGGCTAATACGCTTAAAAACTTGGATTTTTTCATACATTCTCCTCCATGTATTTTATCTGCGGATTCCGTACATAAAAACGACATAATCCGAGATTACGCCGTTATTATACATTTTCAGTTAAAAAAGTTCAATACGAATTTCGTGACCCGTCGATTTACGGGCGTAACCCGTAATTTTACCGCTTTTCCTTGTGCATCGGGAAAAGGATATTGAGATTAAAAACGCTGTTTTCCGTATGTATGGACATTTCGCCGCCGTACTTGTCGCACAGCATTTTTACGCTTTTCATGCCGTAACCGTGATACGCCTTGTCGCGCTTGGTAGTTTGCGGAAGTTTGTCGTGCTCGAACCGCAATACTCCGTTGTAATAATTATGGATATTGACTACGAGAAACCCGTTCGTTTCCTTGACCGACAGACTGATGGTGCGCTTGCCCTCGTCGAGATTTTCCACTGCCTCTATCGCATTGTCTATTATATTGCCGAACAATGCGTAAAGATCGGCGTCGGTCATGAACCCGAGTTTTTTACCGTCGATAATACAGCAGAGCTTGACGCCCATACTGTTGCAAAGCAAGCTCTTTTCGGTAAGTATAACGTCGAGCGCCTCGTTATCGGTGCGCACGGGCGAATCGTAAATGGATATTACGTCCTCTATTTCTTTTACTACTTCCTTGTCAAGCTCGCCGCGCTTGCCTATGGTGCGGATCTGATGCTTTAAGTCATGACACTTTTGATTGATAAGCTCGATATTGGACTTGCTCAGATTGTACTGTTCTTCCTTCTCTTTCCACAGTCGCTTGACAGTGTATAGATCGGTTCGGAGCTTGTGTCTGTCGTCGACGTCGAACAGCAGATACAGCGCGAACAAACAGCAGAAAATATTAAACGCGTCGAGAAACAGCATGTACGTCTTGCTGAAATCGACGGCGCGGTACGCCGCGATAACCGAACTGACTATTACGTCGAAAAACAGTATCACGCCGGCTATAACGAACGTTTTGATATTATCCGCGCCGAAATCGCCCGCTTTTATGCGACTGCGTATAAACAAAAATCCGAAAAAGTACGTGATGCCGTAAACGAACAAGTACACAAGCAAAGTGAACGGGTTTACGTTTATCGTATTCGAGCTTGCGCCGTAGATCATCATGAAACCGATCGAGCCGCTGCCGATAACGTTTTCCGCATTGCTGAACCCCATTGCTATCGCCAAAAAATCGAAAATCTCGAACGCGATGTGCTGCAACGTATAAGCCGCCACCGCGCAAAACAGTATTTTTATCGGGCGCTCTTTGAAACATACGGCAACCGCGCCCGTCGATATTGCGAACAGCGCGAGAAACATGACGATGCTCCACCATGCGCCTTCGCCGAACGGCACGGCAAGCGCAAGACCGTAACAGCCTATAAGCGACAGCACGAGCCGCAGCGGGAAATATTTTCTGCGCCGCAATCGGTAAACGATCGTCGCATCCGCCGCTATGAGTTCGGTCATAAACACGAGTTTATACCAAAACATCGGACCTATTTCGTACAAGTTTTTCCTCTTTTCGGGTTATTGCTTTTATGTTTCGCCGATCTGTGCTCGGTACGCTCAAACATGCCCGCCGAGATGATCGGCAATGTCTTTGAGAAACTGTTTTTTGCGCGAACGGCTCACGGACAGCGCGTCTTTGCCGATATACGCGGTGTAATCGTCAACGCCCGTAACGTAATCGAGATTGACGAGATAGCAATTGTTGCACCGCGAAAACGCGAAGTCTTTGAGCTTGTCTTCTATCTTGCTGAGCGAGCCGATAGCAGAGATCGCGCCGTTCACGGTGTAGATAGTGAGCTTGTGATTGAGTACCTCTATATACCGCACCGACGGGATATTGACGACCTGCGCGCCCGTCTTGCCTTGAATGACGAGCTTTTCTTGCTTGCGGCTCTCTATGCGTTTGACCGCGCGCATAAGCTTGAGCTTGAGATTATCGTACGACACGGGCTTGACCATAAAGTCCATCGCGTCCACGGCATAACCGCCCACGGCATACTGCGACATGTTGGTAACGAATATAAGCACAACGTCGGGATCGACTGCGCGTAAACGCTTTGCCGCTTCCATGCCGTCAATATCGGGCAATTCTATGTCCATGAACACTACGTCGTAATTCCCGCGATAACCGTCGAGAAACAAGCTCGACCGCTCGAACACGCTTATTTCGCACGCTCGATCAAGCTCCGCGACCGCACGTCGCACATACTCGCACAGTACGTTCGCGTCGGCGTCGCTGTCTTCGACTATCGCAACGTTTATCATTTTTCGCTCCGCTTGAATGTTTGTACTAAAATGATACCACGAATCGAACGTTTTGTCAATAGGTATATGAAATATTTTATACCGACAGGCGAAGGCGTAATATCGATTTTAATGCCGCATAGCGGCTACTTTTTTGTCACACGCAGCAGCCGCAGGCTATTCTGAGACATAGGTAAAAAAACCTCAATGCGGCGATAATCGCTAAAATACCTTCTCACGCAATTGTTCCTCGGACACTCTCAACGTAAAAATAGGTTTTTTATTGTAGACAAGCGTTTTTCGCACAAGAAAAGACGCCCTATTTTATTAGGACGTCTTTAGTTAAATGCGGCAGCTACCTACCCTCCCGGTCAGTTGCCCGACAGGTACTATCGGCTCCATAGGGCTTAACTTCTGTGTTCGGAATGTGAACAGGTGTGACCCCTACGACATGACCACCGCAATGGCTCCCCGGACAGGACTCGAACCTGTGACAATTCGGTTAACAGCCGAACGCTCTACCTACTGAGCTACCGAGGATTACGCTCTCTGCCTCTCTTTGTACAAGCTCTATGCGGAATGTATATTTGATTAAATGTACGCTCCGCCCCCGTCAAACAAAGGCAACTACATATAACTTAACAAGTGGGTTTAATCTTGCAATGCCTCTTATAGGCAATGGTTATGATCAAGCCCTCGACTAATTAGTATCGCTCACCTGAATACTTTTGGTACTTACAGCTGCGACCTATCAACCACGTCGTCTACATGGAGTCTTACTTTACACTTGCGTGTAAATGGGATATCTAATCTTGAGGTGGGTTTCACGCTTAGATGCTTTCAGCGTTTATCCGCTCCGCACTT
>ERZ777306.2454-NODE-2454-length-23458-cov-5.168055_pt1 | contig 23458 bp, 20 predicted proteins | sample MGYA00374966_ERZ777306 | MGnify/ENA primary metagenome ERZ777306 (study PRJEB29329, sample SAMN06343882) | mouse gut metagenome | isolation source: Mouse cecum | place: Austria: Vienna | collected 2014-11-15 ...
CCACGTCCGCATCCTGCTCGATGGAGCCGGAATCGCGCAGATCCGACAGTGCCGGGCGCTTGTTGTCTCTCGTGGTTGAAGCGCGGGACAGCTGTGCGCAGGCAATTAGCGGCACCTTCAGCTCCAGCGCGATGGCCTTGAGGGATCGGCTGATCTCGCTGACCTCCAGCTGGCGGTTCTCCGTTCTGCCGTCTGTGTGCATCAAGCCCAGGTAGTCCACCACAATCAGATCAAGGCCCTTGTCCATCATCAGACGGCGGCAGCGCGTCCTCAGCTGCGAGGGGGTGATGCCCGCCGTATCGTCGATGTACAGGGGCGCGTTGGCCATAGGGCCGATGGAGCGCGCCAGGCGCATCCAGTCATCGCCGTCCAATCGGCCTTGACGCACCCGCTGCATGTCCACCCTGGCGTCGGAGCACAGCACGCGCAGGGCGATCTGCTCCCGGGGCATTTCCAGGGAAAAGACCGCCACGGACTTGCGGGCGCTCAGACAGGCATGACCGGCGATATTCATCGCCAAGGATGTCTTGCCCATGGACGGGCGGGCGCCCAGGATAATCAGCTCGCCGCCATGGAGACCCGTAAGCATATTATCCAGGGCGGTAAAACCTGTGGGTACGCCGGAAACGCGGCCCTTGAGCTTGGCCAACTCTTCAATGTTGGCATAGGTATTGTACAAAACATCCCGCACATGCACCAGAGATTCGCCGCTGGCGCGGTTCATCACAATGTCGAAGATGGCCTTCTCCGCGTGATTCATAGTCTCCTGCAGGGGGTTCTGCTGGCTGTAACACTCCTGGCTGATGCTCTGGGCCGCCTGAATCAGCTTGCGCAGGGTGCTTTTCTCGCTGACCAGCGCGATGTAGGCCCGGACGTTGGCCGTGGTAGGCACATACTGGCTCAGCTCAATCAGATACGCCGTGCCGCCCACGCCCTCCAGGGTTCCCCGCCGCCCCAGCTCGCTGTCCGCCGTAATCAAATCCACCGGGCTCTGCTCCATGTGCAGCTTGCGCATGGCGTCATAGATTTCCCGGTGCTGAGGCTGATAAAAGTCCTCCGGCTGCAGCCGCTCCACCGCCTGCTCCACCGCGGCGGCGTCCTGAAGCATGGCGCCCAGCACGGACCTTTCCGCCTCCACGCTGTTGGGCGGCGTCGCGCCCCTCAGCTCCGGCCTGACCTCCATGCCCTCACCTCGCGTTCCTTGGTGTCATGGCCCCGCTCAGGCCTTGGCTTCCACACGCACCGTCATGGTGGTGGTGATGCCGCTGTATAGCCACACGCCGATCTGCACATCGCCTACCGTGCGGATGGGATCGCTCAGGTCAATCTTGCGCTTGTCCACCTGAATACCGTGCTGCTTCTCCAATTCCGCCGCGATTTCCGCGGTGGTGATGGAGCCGTACAGGCGGCCCGCCGAGCCGCACTTCACGCTCATGTTGACCACCTTGCCCTTGAGCGCGTCGGCCTTCTGCTGCGCCGCGGCACGGCGCTCGGCCTCGCGGGCAGCCTCTGCGGCGCGCTTCTTCTCGATCTCCTTCTGCGCGCCGGGGGTGGCCTCCACCGCCAGCTTCTTGGGGAACAGGAAGTTACGGGCATAGCCGTCGGATACGCTGATGATCTCGTCCTTCTTGCCGCTGCCCTTCACATCAGCCAACAGAATTACCTTCATAAAGATGTACCTCCTTCACTCTTTCCATGCAGGCCCCGGGGATCAAACCACTGATCCGCCGCGCCCAGTATGATAACCACCGTTGAAAGCGTCGCTGCCAGCACAGCCGCCATGAGGCCGCTGGTCACAGGCCGCCATCCATGCCGCCTCAGCCACCAGACCGTCAGCGCCGCTCCCTGGACGATGTACATCATTCCGAAAGCCGTGGCGCACATGGTCGCCGTCTGATAGACCGTCAGGCTGGCCGTCATCCAGCGCAGAAGCGACAGCGCCGCCAGGATACAGGCGCAAATTGACGCCTCCCGCGACAAATACCATCCCTCAAAGGGCCGAAGCCGTCCGGGCCGCCGCTCCAATCGGGCCATGGCGTCGGACATAAGGGCCGCCAGCAGCGCCGAGAAAGCGGCGTATACGACCATTAGCCGGGGAAGTCCGTCCGTCAGCAGCGCCTCCAGGGACAAGCGCAGGCTGTTAAGCATCTCCGTGCGCACCGCCGTCGGGATCACCGTCACGCCGAACAGCCGCAGCGCCGGGAGCGCCTCCCCCTCCAGCCGCACCAGCCCCATGCGCCAGGCCTGCACCAGCCAGGCCGCGCTGTCCTGGCGCGCTTCTATGGCCTTCACCATTTCCTCCGCCAGCCCCGGGCATGCCGGGCCGCCATATCGCTGCCGAAGCAGCGCCAATGCCGCCATCAGCAGCGTCACCGCGCCTGTCAAAGCAACGGGCAGCAGCCGTTCCGACCGCACCCGCCTGGGCAGCGCCGATACGGCGGCGGCCCACAGACCCATCACGCCGCACAGGACAAGCGCCTGCCATGACAGCCCGCATAGCGCGGCCGCAAGGACCGTCAGAGCCATCGCCGCCACGGCCAGCCCCCTGGGCAGCGCCGCTCCCATCGCGGGAAGCAGCGTCAGCGCCGTCATCAAACCGGGCACTCCCGCAGCGCCTGTCAAAAGGGCCAAAGCGGCAGGCGTCAGCCAGAGCAGCGCGAGGCCCTTGTTACTTTCGCCCATGCCGTCACCTCCGCATTGGCAAAGGGAATCATCTTATTGTATAGCAAATCGGTAGAAAATGCAAGGGCGGCGGCTGCCATGACGCAGAAAAGCCCGACCGGCAGGGTTCCCAGCGCGAGCATGCAGAGGAAAATCTTGATTTGTCATCATTTTGTCATGGTTTTGTTGAAATTTTTTCTTTTTCCCGGAAGGAATCAGTGTTTTTCATCGTTAGTATAGGCGAGGTGAGACCATGGCAACGATTTTGATTATGGAGCCTGACGAACGATTGGCCGACAAAATGACCGAGGTGCTAACCCGCGCCGGACACCAATGCAGCGCGGCATCGAACATCAGCGATGGTCTGAAGCGGATTGGCCAGGGTTCCCGGCTGCTGACCATTCTGAACGCCCGGCTACCCTGGGCGGACAGCTTTTCCTTCCTGCGCGCTTTGGAGGAAAAAGGTTGGCCGGTGCTCTTCACCACCGCGGACGCCGCCAATACCGAGCACCTGAAGGCGATGTACGGCGCCAACAGCGATGTGCTGGTCAGTCCCTTTGACGGGCGCGAGCTGGCAGCCGCTGTCAGCCTGCTGATGCAGACCGCGACCCGAACCCTAACCCTGGGGAGCCTTCGGCTAGACGTGATGCGCAAGGAGGCCACGGTGGACGGCGAGCCCATCACGCTAACGGCGCAGGAATTCGCGCTGCTCCAGGCGCTGATGCAGTCCCCGGACGCCGCCCTGACCCGTGAGCAGCTGCTCCGCACCGCCTGGGGCTACCAGGGCATGGGCGAGACCCGCACGGTGGACGTTCATGTGCAGCGGCTGCGGCGCAAATTAGGGGCCAGCTGCATCGAGACCGTGTACAAGCTGGGCTACCGGCTGAAAATGGCATAACGCTCCGAAAGGAAGCCTTACAAAGTGAAACGCGCGCTGACTGTGCTGATTGCACTGCTGCTGCTGACCGGCTGCGTCCGCGCCCTGGCGGACAGCGATGCGCAGCACTACGCCATCAAGCCCCTGCAAACCTTCGATTCCCGGGTGAAGCTGCGGGACAAGCCCTCCCGGGGCGGCAGCATCCTGGGGCAATACTACGCGGGTACGCCTGTCACCATCCTCAGCGAGTCGGACGGCTGGGCGGAGGTGCGCATCGGCAGCCAGACCGGCTATATGATGCGCGAGTTTCTGCACCCCGTCTGCGATCCCACGCCCACGCTGGGTACTTTGCGCTTCCCTGAAGCGGATGGCCGCGTCACCTTCACTGATTTGAACGGCAGTGAGCTGCCCCGCCTGGAACCGGGCAATGTGTCGGTTCTCGGTACGATGGGCGACCACCTGCTGCATATTGCCACCGAGGCTAAGGGCCGCACAATGGACGGCCTTGTAGCCTCTTGGCATGTGTCCTGGACAGAGAATTTTTCGACGCTGACGGTTACGGCGGACGCCCCTTCCCAGCTGATCAACCTGCGGGAAGCGCCGTCCATGGACGCTCCTGTGCTGGCCCGTATGTTTCCCGGCGCCAGAGGCTATCGCCTGTTCGACAGCCATACAGCGGAAGACGGCTGGACATGGATCAGCTTTGACGGCACAGCTGGGTACATCCGGGACGATTTTCTGACCAGCGGCCATCCCGCGGCGTATATACCGCCCAGGGGACTGCTGAAGCACGATGCCGCCATTGTCACAGGCTGTATGCTTTGGGGAAGCATTCGTCGAGAGGACCCGCTGTGTATTCTGGGCATTGCCGGCAGCAAGCGCATGCCGCTGTACCTTTGTCTCGTCCTCGGTTGGAACGAACAATGCGGATTTTCCTGTTCCTCCTGCTTTCTGCAGCAGTGTGAGGTTGAGCCGGTCGCTCATGAAAGCATATCCACCGCCGGGTACACGACCAGGAACATCGCGCTTCATCAACGGTCAGCCAAACGCGGCGCCATTGAGCCGGAGCCATCCGTCAGCCTGCCCGCCGGAACGGAAGTGACCATTCTGGGTGGCTACAATGCCAAGGGAGATGCTTCAAGCAGCGCCGTCAGCTTTTATACCAGCTATCTGACAGCGTTCGATGAATATCTCGCCGTAGAGGTTTCCGGCGGAGACTACGACGGCGCTATGGGCTATCTCCCCATTGACGCAGTTTGCTTTAACCAGAGGCTGATCCTATCGCAAGACATGTGGGCAAACGGCTGATAAAGCCAACCATCAACAGGCGGCTTGGAACATAATCGTCCAAGCCGCCTGCTTTTCATTGGTCAGTTCCCCGCCATGCAGCGTCCTCCCGGAACCGCCACAAAGCCGACATCAATGTTCGGGTCATCCGGAACCTCATAGGGCGGAATCTTCCCGCTCTCAATATCGGCGATGATCTGCCGCCATTCCTCCTCAGTACGTTCGGTAGAGCGTACCACGTCCCAGTCGTTCAGCGTCGACTCGCCGATCTTTTCCACGGTCATCGTGCCTCCGGACGTCGCAAATGTGCCGTCGTTCGGCCTCACCATGGTCGCGACCTGAACGCCGCTTGGGTCAATCTTGACCATCTTGCCGTTCTCTTTGACGAAAACGCTGCTGTCCGCGCCGCTTGCCAGCATGACGTCGGTATCGCCGTTCACGGATTTCGAGTACAGCTTGCCCGCCCTGATCTCCTGAAGGATATGCTCATACATGGCGATGGTTTCATCAATGATCTCCTGGGTCCAGACAAATTCGCCCCTGCCGCCGATCCAGCCTTTTTCGCCCAACATAGCCTGAAGCTCCGTTTTTTCATTCTCCAGCCACGCGGCATATTCCTCAGCAGTCCACCACGTCACATTGGGCCGAGGGAAACGCTGCTGAAATTCTTCATCCGTCATGGGCTGGAAGGTCTTTCCCCCATCCCAGCTGTAATAGGTTCTGCCATCGCTGGGGTTGACGTAGGACATGAGCGTACTATCAGCAGTGCATCGCTCCACGTTCATCGGGATGCTCTGTCCGTTGGCGAAGGGCGTGCTGCCTGTTTGCACGGAAACCGCGAACGCGGTGGTCATACCAACCACCAGAACGATGGCCAGGGTTGCGGCCATCACGGATGCCTTTCTATACTTCATAATCGCTTCGATCCTTTCTTCAATTGCAAGTTTGCTGAAATGGTTATACATGGAGAGGCATTTGCTTCGGGCTTCCTCCATGCTAATCAGGGTCAGCGCGTAGGATGCCTTCACCCCGCCGCCCAGGGTGTGCAGCACCCGCTCATCGCAGGACAGTTCCAAATCCCGGTTGGCCAGGATGTACAGCACCCAGGCAAGCGGGTTGAACCAGTGGATGCACAGCACGGCGGCGAAAACCATCTTGGCCACCCCGTCAAAGCGGCGGATGTGGACAAGCTCATGGGTAAGCATGTAGGTCAGCGCGGTTTCATCGCTCCGCGTCATGTCCGCAGGGAGCAAAATAACCGGACGCAGTATACCATAGGTCAGCGGCGAGGATACCAAGGCCGACTGCTGCACCCGCAGGGCTCTGCAAAGCCTTTGGCCTGCCAGCCATTGGCGGACGGCAGGCGTATCGTCCGGGCCGGAAGCGCGGAATCGCCGCCGCGCCCGGACATAAGCCATGCCGAAATAGGCCGCCATCAGCGCCACACCCGCCAGCCACAGCACGGTCAGAACAGTGCCGGAGCTCAAGCCGGACGCGGCTGCCATGGCTTCAGACACATCCTCCCCCGAAACCGGAGCGGAAGCTCCGCCCACCGCCCAAGGCGCCCTGACAGCCATCTGACGGTCCGGCGCCGCGCATACACGCAGCGATACGGGAATCGCGAAGGGCAGGAGCAGGCGCAGCGCCGCCATTTCCCACAGGGCCAGAAAAACCCCTTTGGGCAGGCGATGGAGGGCCAGCGCCCGCACCACCACAATCAGCAGCACAAACACCCCGCCGGACAGGGTCATTTGAAGCAGGTTCATTCGCTTTCCTCCTGCTCCTGCAATTCGGAAACCATGCGGCGCAGATTGTCAAGCTGCGCCTTGGACAGCCTTTGATGGCCCAGCAGGGACGCGAACAGCAGGTCGGGCGAGCTGTCAAAGAGCTTGTGAAGCAGCTCCTCCGTTTCCGCCGCCTGTACCTCGTCTCTGGTCGTCAGCGCGTGGCAGAGAAAATTGGGTTCGCGGCGCTCGATGGCGCCCTTAGCAACGCACTTCTTGATGACCGTGTAGGTAGTGTTCATGTTCCAGCCAATGGCCGCTTTGAGGATGTCCGAAATTGTTTTTGCCGGCAAATCCCCTTCTTTCCATAGTACGTCCATGACTTTCAGCTCCGAGTCGAAGAGCTTAACGGCCATTTTCATCCCTTCCTTTCAAACTATCGCGATCGTTTGCGTTATCATACTATCACAGTAGTTTCGATTTGTCAACACTATTCCAGTAGTTTGTGAAAAAAAGAAGACGCAATGGAAATTGCGTCCGAGTATACGGAAAGCTATGGAAGGTGTCGGAAGGCCCGCAGGCCCTCTGACTGTCCATCGAAAATTGGCGAGCCTCTTCAGGGCCTTCATGCGGGGCGAAGTCCCTGTACGGCCACTTTCGCGCTTTTCGCAAAAAAGTTTCCTCACACAAACGAACGGTCGAACGGCAGCGCCGTTCGACCAGCGAGGGTGTGAAAAGCAGTGGGGCGAAGCCCCTTTCCAAAGCGGCTTTGCCACTTTGGCGATTACTCATAGTCCCACTTCTCCCCAGCTTAGCGAAGAAACATTCAGCGGCAGGCCGATGGCCACCAGTTTTTCCAGGGTTTCGGGCATCAGGCAATAGGCGATCTGCGCATGATCGCTCTGAACATACAGCCGCAGCGTCACCTGATAGCGGCCAGTCCAGCTCTCCAGCAGGTTTTTGCGCTCCTGAAGGCGATTCAGCAGGGCATTCAGTTCCGCGTCGGCTCCCTGGGGCTCCGTCAGCGGCACCGCGTAAACCCATTCATCCTGTGGGGCGACAAACAATGGCAGGCGGTTGAGCACCTCGTCCTTGCGGATCAGCCGCGTCGCCTTCAGCCCCAGGCCCTTCTCGATTTCCTCCACAGGCAGGCCGTCTCCCTGAACAATCAGCGAAAACCGACCTTCATTCACCTCGCGGCCATTAGCCATAGCAAGCACCTCCCAAGCGTTTTGACGGTTCCGTTTTCTGTTCCACTTGATGCTTATTTCGACGCCGTCCCCCCCGCTTCCTGCTAAAAGCGCGGAAAGATTCCATTTGCAGCAATCTGTTCGCCTCGCCCGGCCCTTGCGGCACCCTGCGTCGCGTCCCTGCCCTCAAGCATCCTCGGCGTGTTCCCCTTCCGTTTCAGCTCGTTTGGGTGTATACTTGTTCCTGCTGGCTCGGCGCGGCAACCGCGCCAGACGCCTATCACAAGACGCAAAGGAGCAACCCTATGGCCGTCCATACCAAGGATATGACCCACGGCAATCCGACGAAGCTTATCATCATGTTCTGCCTGCCGATTATTGTGGGCAGCTTATTCCAGCAGCTGTACAGCCTGGTGGATACCCTGGTCATCGGCCGTCTGGAGGGCGTAACAGCTCTGGCCGCCGTATCCTCCGCCGGATGGCTGGATTGGACGGTGCTGGGACTGGCCATGGGCCTGGCCCAGGGCTTCTCCATCCAGATCGCGCAGTCCTTCGGCGCGGGGGATATGACCGGCCTGCGCAAGGCCGCCGGACAGAGCCTGCTTTTGTCCGCGCTGGCGGTGGTGGTGCTGGAGGCAGGCTCCCAGCTGCTGCTCACGCCGGTGCTGCGCCTGATGAACACCCCGGCGGATACCTTTGCCCTCACCAGCCAGTATCTGCGCATTATCTTCGGCGGCATCGTGCTGGTAATGGGCTTCAACCTGTTCTCCGGCTTTCTGCGCGCCATGGGCGACAGCCGGACTCCGCTGATTGCCATGACCACCGCCGCGCTGTGCAACATGGCGCTGGACGTGGTGTTTGTGGCCTATTTCCACTGGGGCGTCAAGGGCGTCGCCACCGCCACGGTTATCTCCCAGGGCATTTCCTGCCTGATCTGCCTGGCCGCCCTCCTTCGCCAGCCTGTGATGCGCCTGAAGGCCGGCGACTTCCGCCCGGACAACGGTATGATCGTCCGGCTGACCCGGCTGGGCATCCCCGTAGCATTCCAGAATCTGGTGATTTCCGTAGGCGGTCTTGTGCTGCAGAGCGTGGTCAACAGCCGGGGCTTTATCTTCATGGCAGGGTACAGCGCCGCCTCCCGCCTTCAGGGCCTGATCGAACTGGCGGGCACCTCCGTGGGCAGCGCTGTGGGCACCTTCGCCGGACAGAACATCGGCGCAGGCAGGCTGGATCGCGTTCGCCTGGGCCTGCGCCGTTCCGCGCAGCTGGCCTTCGGACTGGCTGTGCTGGTCGCCGGGGTCATGATCCTCTGGGGCAAGCCGCTGCTGCGCCTGTTCATCGAGGACGACCCGCTGATCGTGGATCAGGTGCTCACCTTCGGCTACCGCTTCCTGGTGGTAATGAGCGCCGGGGTATCCATGCTGTACCTGCTGTTTGTCTACCGTGCTACCCTGCAAGGGCTGGGCGATACCTTCATCCCCATGCTGTCGGGTGGAATTGAGCTGGTCATGCGCATCTCCGCCGCGCTGCTCCTTCCGCTCTTCATGGGCGAGTGGGGCGTTTATCTGGCGGAAATCCTGGCCTGGATCGCCGCGGCCATTCTGCTGATGGTGGGGTATTACCGGCGCATCCGCTTCATGGAGGCCCGCGTCCGGCGCGAGGACAAGCCCTTACCGAATGCTTGATCGGCTCAGGATGTAAAATTCCTCCTGGCAGGGCAGCTCCATGCGCTCCATGGGCGGCAGGGTGTCATCATAGCGCCGGGCCTCCTCCGGATCAAAGCTGAAGGCAGGGCTCTCATGGTAATGCCATGCGTGGCCCGCCAAGGCGCCGGGGATCAGCTCCTTCACCATCATCGCCGTGGGATAGCTGCCGTCGGGAAGGCTGACGTTCAGCCTGCGGCAGCTCTTGAAGCCCCGGCTGACATAGTTGGCCGGGCTGCCGAAAATTACAATCGCGTCATAGCCCATCTCCACAGCCCGCCGGAAGGAGGCTTCCATCAGCCGCTTGCCGTAGCCCTGCCGCTGGAAAGCGGGTTCCACACATACGGGCCCAAATGTCAGGCCGCGGTTGCGCTGTCCTTGCTCGTTTTCCAGGCTGATGGCCGTGTACATGATGCTGCCGATGATCTGCCCGTCCAGCACGGCCACCAAATCCAGCTCCGGCATGAAATCCTCATGAACGCGCAGCTGGCGGGCCAGGTAATGCTCGTCACAGCCCGGAACATTCACGTTCCAGAAGGCCCGACGGATCATGTCCTCCACCTGGGGATAATCCTCCGGCCATTCCCTGCGTATGGTCAGCATCCCATCATCCTTTCCTTTGTCATCACCCGCGAGGTATTCCTCCCGGGTCAGGAGCATTTGGCGAAAGCCGCCCTCCACCGAGATTTCCCGGAAGCCCACCGCCTGATGGGCCTTCCACGCCGCCTCCCGCGTGACCTCAAAGCAGTTGTGCAGCCGCGTCACGCCCCAGCGGCGGAAGGCTTCCTCCAGCAGCAGGCGCAGAGCCGGCGCAGCGTATCCCCGCCCCCGATGGGCCGCTTCCAGGACAATCCCCATGTCCCACCAGCCCTCGTTGTGGGTATGGCGAAAGCACACCTCACCGATCCATTGTCCGTCCGCCCGCTGGATGTAGGCATAGTACCGCTCAGGTTCCCGCCCCGCCCAGCCTGCCAGCCAGTCCGCCCAGTCGGACACAGGGAAGTCGATGCACCCGGTGTCATCATGGTAACGAGGGTTATCGAGCCGCCAATGGGCGTTGTAGGCCATGGTCGCCGGGTCGGCCATCATCTTCTGGCGGAACCAGAGCTCCCCCAGCGCGGGCACATGAAGGGTCAGGGATAACTCAGAGGTTTTCATGGCCGGTTGCTCCTTTCATTCAAAGATAATAGGAAGTCCTTGATCGCGCGGTTGACCGCCTGGGGATTATCGACATTGGCGTTATGGGCCGCAATGGAATCCAGCGCAATGGAAGTCCCGTCCTTTGCGCCCACGCCTTGTTGTATGCCTTCACCTTTCCCGTTTGATCCTTTTCACCCACAAGCAAAAGCGTCGGGCATGGGAGATAGAGTTCCCTGTTGTCATCCAGAAAACCGGCATACCCGAGCCCCATCAGATGGCAGAGTTCGTCTTTGTCGTATCCCGCAATCATCTCGGCCATGTTCTTCTGCCCTCCCGCAGTGACCGCGCTTTGCTTCGCCATGGACTTTTTCAGCAGTCTCTCCGAAAAAAGCTTCGGCATCCACTCGACCTGCCGGAGCCACCACTTGTCAGACGGGGAATAGTAGTCGCCATAAGGCGTGGAATCAATGGCCACAAACGCTTTGACGTCATCCGGGTAACGGCTGATAAAGGCCTGCGCCATGAACCCGCCCATGGACTGCCCGATTAAGTGACCTGCGAGGCGCCGCACGCGTCCAGGATGCGCTTGACGCCATTGGCGGCGTCCTCATATTGAAAATGCTCGTAGGGCCTAGACGCTCCATGGGTAGGCGCATCCCACGCGATCAGGTTAAAATCCTTTCTAAAGAAAGAAAACTGCTGCTCGAACATTGTATGATCGCCGGTCAATCCATGGAGAAAAAACAAGGTTTCCCTGCTTTGATCCCATTCATCCGAAAGCCAATAGGCAATGCGTCCCTTGGGATCATCAATCTGCTTTCTTTGCACGGCGCTTCCTCCTGCCAGCAGATAATCAATAGAATCACAGTCTGTTAAAAACCTCGGAGGGCCCGCAGGCCCTCCGACTTTTATACGTATCGACCGGCTTTACCGTTCGGGCGGGTCTGCGCTTTCGTCAGAAATCGCCTTCGTTAAACGCCCTCACTGGTCGAACGGCGAGCCGTTCGACCAGTGAGGGCATGCCAGGAAACGGGGCGAAGCCCCATCAAAAAAGTGGCTGCGGCTACTTTTTTGACGCCTTTAGTCGTGTACCTTATCCTCAATTTCCTTGTTCAGCTTCGCCAGCAGCGCCTCGGGACTCATGACGCCCAGGTTGTTGCCCTTGCGGTCGCGCAGGGCGACGGCCTTATCCTCCACTTCCTTGTCGCCCAGGACGACCATGTAGGGGATCTTCTCCATCTGCGCCTCGCGGATCTTGAAGCCAATCTTCTCGTTGCGCTCGTCTACCGTCACCAGCAGCCCAGTCTTTTCCATCATGGCCTTGAGCTCGTAGGCCCAATCGGCGGCGCGATCGGTAATGGTCATGATGCGTACCTGCTCGGGAGCCAGCCACAGGGGCAGCGCGCCTGCATACTTTTCGATCAGATAAGCCAGCGTACGTTCATAGCATCCCAGTGAGGTACGATGGATGATATAGGGACGCTTTTTGCGTCCGTCGGCATCCACATATTCCATACCGAAGCGCTCGGCCAGCAGCATGTCGATCTGGATGGTGACCAGGGTATCTTCTTTGCCGAAAACGTTCTTGTACTGGATGTCCAGCTTCGGGCCGTAGAAGGCGGCCTCATCAATGCCAATGTCGTACTTCACGCCCAGGTGATCCAGAATTTTACCCATGATTGCCTGCGCTTCGTTCCACTGCTCGGCCGTACCCTCGTACTTGTTCTTGGGGTTGGCCGGATCCCACTGGGAGAAACGGAAGGTGCAGTCCTCAAGCAGACCCACGGTATCCAGCATGTATTTGGCCAGTTCAAGACAGCCCTTGAACTCCTCCTCCAGCTGATCGGGGCGCAGCACATAGTGGCCCTCGGAAATGGTGAACTGGCGTACGCGAATCAGGCCGTGCATCTCGCCGGAATCCTCGTTGCGGAACAGCGTAGAGGTTTCCGTCAGGCGCATGGGCAGGTCGCGGTAGGAGCGGGAACGATTGAGGAACACCTGATACTGGAAGGGACAGGTCATCGGGCGGAGGGCGAAACACTCCTTGGTCTCGTCATGGGGATCGCCCAGAACAAACATGCCGTCCAGGTAATGATCCCAGTGACCGGAAATCTTATACAGCTCCCGCTTGGCCATGTAAGGTGTCTTCGTCAGCAGGCAGCCGTGCGCCTGTTCCACGTCTTCCACCCAGCGCTGAAGGCGCTGCACAACGCGCGCTCCCTTCGGCAGCAGGATCGGCAGACCCTGGCCGATGCACTCCACGGTGGTGAAGTATTCCAGCTCGCGGCCCAGCTTGTTGTGGTCTCGCTTGCGGGCCTCCTCCTTCTGCTTGAGGTAAGCGTCAAGAGCCTCCTTGCTGTCAAAGGCCGTGCCGTAGATGCGCTGAAGCATCTTGTTTTTTTCGCTCCCGCGCCAGTACGCGCCCGCCAGGGAGGTCAGCTTCACGGCCTTCACCTTGCCGGTGGAGGTCAGGTGAGGGCCGGCGCACAGGTCGGTGAAATCACCCTGCTTGTAGAAGGAAATCACAGCGTCCTCCGGCAGATCCTCAATCAGCTCCACCTTGTAGCTTTCGCCCATCTCCGCCATCAGCGCGATGGCCTCCTGCCGGGGCAGCTCGAAGCGCTCCAGCCGCAGGTTCTGCTTAATAATGCGGTTCATTTCCTTCTCGATCTTCGCCAGGTCATCCTGGGTGAAGGGCGTCACGGTGTCAAAGTCATAGTAGAAGCCGTCGTCGATGGCGGGGCCGATGGCCAGCTTGACATCGGGATACAGCTTTTTCACGGCCTGGGCCAGGATGTGGCTGGCCGTATGCCGGAAGACACGGCGGCCGGCTTCGTCCTCAAAGGTGAGAATTTCCGCGTCGCAGTCCTCCTCAATGGGCTGCCACAACTCAATGACCTTTTCGCCGTTGATTCGGGCGCAAAGCGCGCGCTTCTTCATGTCCTGGTTGATGGCGGCGGCGATGTCCAGCGCCGTGGCGCCCTGGTCAAATTCCCGCACGTTGCCCTTCAAGGTAATGTTCATATGCTTTTCCTCCCTCTATGATCGTTCATGATGGCCGTCGGATAGGAGACAGTGGTTGGCGCAAGGCAAGTTCGGCCTGTGGCGCCGGTGTACATCCGCATACGGTCTCCCCCTTCCGCTCCAAATTCCGGCGAATGCAAAAAGGCATTCGCCACGACACTGCTGCCGGGACGAATGCCTGAAATGACGCATCCGCGGTTCCACCCTGCTTGTTTGTACAAACCACTCAATCACGCGCTAACGGACGTGGGCCGCCCTTTGTCGGAGGATGGTATCCCGCAGGCTCCTGCGGTCCGCGCTTTCAGCCGGTGGCGCGAACTCTCTGGACGTGGCGCTCCTGCGGACATGTTCCCCGTCATTCATCGGGATTTCGGTCAGTATAGCACGGTTTCGGCCTATTGTCAATCCTTTTTTATAAGTCGTTGCTTAGAATAGCCAGGATATCCCCGCCATCCGCGTGACGCCATTCCCACACGGCCACGCCCAGGAGTCCCTGCTCCCGCAGCCAGGCTGTTTTCGCCGCCAGGGAAACCTCATCCTCGCCGCTGACGAAGGTGCTGCCGTCAAACCACCAGGCCGCCTGGGCCTTTTCGTCATAATGACGGGTATAGCCCTTGCTCTCCAGGGCCTGAATGTCCGGATAGTCCATGGTTCGATTGCCCGCCGTGGCGGCACGCTGACCCATTCCGTCCCCGCCGCCGCTCACCTGCCGCCATACGCGTCCATAGGCCGGAATGCCCAGCAGGATTTTTTTCTTAGACAGGCCGGAGTCAATCAGCCGCTTCACCGCGTAGGCGCCGCTGTCCTTCTGCTTGCCGCCAGGATAAAGCCCCGCGTGATGGCCTGTGATTCGGTCGAAGCCCTTGAGGTCATAGGCCATCACCACCGCCTGATCCACCAAACGGCCCAGCCTTGCGCCGTCAATTTTGCTCAGTTGGCTCTCACCAGCGCCCAGCGCCACGGACAGGATATATTTCTGCCCGCTGCGCGCCTGACGCTCGTCCAGGCCTTCCCGCAGCACGGCCAGCAGCTTATACCAGTTTTCCACGTCCTCCGGGCGGCTCTTGATTCCCGCCGCCGAGGAGCCCGGGTACTCCCAGTCAAGATCCACGCCGCGGAAACCGTGCTCATCCATCAGCGCCAGAATGCTGTCCGCCAGCTTCTTCCTGCCCGCCTCAGTGGCCGCCGCGTCGGAAAATCCGTCCGCGCCCCAGCCGCCCACAGACAGCACGCCGTCAATGTCGGGATGACGGCGCAGGAAGGCCGACATCTGCCGGATACCCTGCCAGTGCCGCCCCGTGGCTTTGCCATCCTCGATTAGCGCAAAGGAATAGTTGACCTGGTCCACCTGAGCCGCCATGACATCCGTCAGGTTCAGATTGGACTGATCCATCACATACAGCACCGACCGCCTCGTCCTTGCGGGAAGGGGGGAGGCCGCCTCCGCAGGCTCCGACATCTGATGAAGTCCCATCCAGCAGGTCGCCGCCAGCATCGCTACCGTCAGTATACCCATCCACCATGGTCGCTTCTCTTCCGACCGATTATCCTTGGTGCGCGGCCATTTCAGTTTCACCGCGCTGTCACCTCCGAAAATTTGTTCGGGTCGATGATAGCACACATGTTCGCCGCTGTCGATGGCAAAAAGTAGAATGTGGTCGGTTTTTAGGCAGCATACGGAAAATCGGTCGGTTTTGCTCGATGCCGCATATGGCGTCATACCTTGCCTTCAACCCTTTATACCGCGGTATCCATCTGTCATCACTTACCTGTCCGCGCCATCGGAGGCAGCCCTTGCCCCTTTTAGTTATATTGAAAAAAGCCGATAGCCCCGGCTTTTTCACGTTTTCCATGTTATGGATGAATAACCAAACGGCCATCCTCCGTCCATTCCGCAGGAGAAATGAAGCCCACGCGATCCTGCCCCGTGGCTTCCGTGCGGCCATGGTATCCAATCATCCACTCGTTTTGCGGCCCGCGGAACATGCAGCTGTGCCCCGTTCCCGTAACCTCGCCATACCGTTCCAGGATGGGATTCTCCGCAGCCTTACGGTAAGGCCCCAGCGGGCTATTCGCCACGGCATAGCCCACGGCGTAATCCGGGCCGCCAAAGAAATTACCGGAATAGGTCATCAGGTAATGGTCGCCATGCTTCAGCAGATACGAGCCCTCGTTCCAGCGGCGGCCAGTGGCGGCGGCTGAGCGTCCCTCCCAGGGCTGCTCGGGGCGCAGCAGCAGCGCCGGCTCCCCGATGACGCCGGTGAAATCCGGCTTCAGCTCCACGCCATAGATCCAGCTTTCCTCCAGGCCGTCCACACAGTGCTCATAGCAGCAGCGGGAATAGAACAGATAGTACCGGCCATCCTCCTGGTAGACGTTTGCGTCAATGATCGGGTAGCCGGGATCAAAAATCGGCCTGTCCATCATGTCCGTAAAGGGGCCCTTGGGGTCATTCGACACGGCCACACCGATGCGGAAGTTTTCCAGCGCTCCGGTGGGATTATACGCCCAGTCCGCACTGTAAAACAGATAGTAGCGCCCGTCGATTTCATAGCATTCGGGCGCCCAGAAGCACCCTGTCCCCCAGCGAGCGTCCGCTGAAGCCAGGGCCAGGCCGTGATCCGTCCAGTGGATCAAATCCGCCGAGGAACGAACGGGAAAGCCGCTGCCGTCCTCCGAGGTGCAGTAGAGGTAATACCGTCCGTCGCCGGCCCGCAGAATAAAGGGGTCCGCCGCCTTGAAGGGAAGCCGCTGTGTCGTCATGGTCATCCTCCCGCTTTCACGCCGCTGCTGTGAATTGGGCACACCCTCACTGGTCGCTTGTTGCACAAGCTACCTGCCGTTCGCCCATGTAAGGAAGCGATTCCTAACGAAATCGCGCAAAAGCTGACGCACATGTCGCCAGCCTTACATCGGCAGTCTGCCGATGGCATTTGGGTCGTTCCGCTTTTGATCTTTGATGAAATGATACAGGAGCATCCCTCAGCAAAGGGGGCCAGGCCGAATACCCAGCCCCCTTCAAAGGCGCGCCTGCTTATTGGTCGGAGGCCTTGCTGCCATAGCTGCTGGCGGTGTCCATCACCACGTCGCTGTCCGCCTTCAGACGGGACTTGGCGCGGCGCTGGTTCAGCAGTTCCAGGAAGCGGTGCTCGTCGATGGGCAGGGTGACGGTCTCCCCCGTCCAGCCGGAAAGATGGATGGCGTTGGACAGCATCAGGCCGTTGATGCCCTCCCGGCCGTCCGCCACCAGGGGCGAGCCGTCGGCGATATGGGCAGCAAAGGCATTGAGCACCGCAGGATGCTGGATGTTCTGCCCGTCGGTCTCCACCTCAATCCTCGTACTGGCGGGCTGCTTAAAGCCCTCCTGGCAGGTAGCGCACCACTCGCGCTCATCCATTTCCAGGCGGTCGAAAATCAGCTTATCATCCTGACAGATCAGGCGGCCCTTGGTGCCGGTGATTTCCAGGCGGTTGGTGCCGGGAGCGTCGCCGGTGGTGGTGATGAACACGCCCGTCGCGCCGCCCTCAAACTCCATGTAGGCCGTCACGTCATCCTCCACCTCGATATCGTGCCACTTCCCCTCATGATAGAAGGCGTGGACGCGCTTGGGCAAGCCGCACAGCCACTGGAGCAGATCCAGCTGATGCGGGCACTGGTTCAGCAGTACGCCGCCGCCCTCCCCGGCCCAGGTGGCGCGCCAGGCGCCGGAATCATAATAGAACTGGGTACGATACCAATCGGTGATGATCCAATTGACCCGCTTCATCTCGCCGATGTCGCCATTAACCAGCATTTCCTTCATCTTGCGGTAGGTGCAGTTGGTGCGCTGGTTAAACATCATGCCAAAGGTCAGCTCAGGATGCTTGTCGGCCTCCGCCATCATCTCGCGCACCTGCAGGGTATAAACGCCGGCGGGCTTCTCGCACATCACATGCAGTCCTTCGCGGAAGGCCTCGATGGCCAGCGGCGGATGCTGATAGTGCGGCACAGCCAGCAGCACGGCGTCGCACTTGCCGCTATGGATCAGTTCGGAGCCCTCGGTAAACACCGCGGTATCCGGCAGGTTCTCCGCAGCCCACTGACGGCGGCTTTCCTTTCGGTCCGCCACAGCCGTTACCTGAATTTGGGGGCACTTACCCTCCAGAATGTTCCGGGCGTGGCTTGAACCCATGTTGCCCACGCCGATGATGCCAAGTCGCAGCATTGATTTTGCCTCCTTCATTTCGTGGGTGTCTATTATCTTTATGGTATAACAGCCTTTCGGGTTTTGCAATACCAATTTTTCGGTCTTTGGTACAAAAAATACGGGAAGTTGTTCCTTCCCCGCCTGCCTGAAATCGGCCATCCTTCTTCCCCAAAGGGCTTGACAGATGCTGTCGAATGCTGTATCTTTTGTGAAGAAACGGCAGTAAACAGGGGGCTTTGATATGAGGATGTTCATTGGCATCTGCGGCGCCAGCGGCAGCGGCAAATCCACCTTGGCGGAATCCCTGCAAAAGCGTCTGGGCGATCGCTGCTATGTATTGCAGCAGGACGCCTACTATCTTGATCATCCCGATCTGACCTTTGAGCAGCGGGCCGTGCTGAATTACGACGAGCCGGGCATTTTTGACCATGAGCTTCTCCTGAAGGATGTGGAGACCCTGCTCGCCGGGCAGTCCATCACGCGGAAGGCCTATGACTACGCCCAGCACCGACGGGCGGACACCCAGGAGCTGATTCAGCCCCGGGAGGTGCTGATTTTGGAGGGCATTCATTGCTTCCACGACCCCCGCCTGTGCGCGCTGATGTATCTGCGGCTGTACATGAGCGTGGAGCCGGACATCTGCCTGCTGCGCCGCATTCAGCGGGATATCAAAGAGCGAGGCCGGGAGATTGACGGTATTTCCGCCCAGTACCTGACCACGGTGAAGCCCATGTACGACCAGTACATCCGCAACTACATCAACGAGGCGGATGTGATTGTCTCCCGTGGCGGCAAAAACGCGCGGATCGTGGACATCCTCACAGGCTATGTCCAGGACGCGCTCAACAGTGCGCAAACGTGAAACCGACCGTAGTCGGTTTTTAATGCTATCCTTTCTTATACGCACAAAGCGCCCGCTCCGTTAATGGAGCGGGCGCTCAAACTATCATAAGGATCAGGGAAATGCCGGAGGAACCGCAGGCCGACTGTCCATCGAAAGGCAGCGAGCCCCTTCTCAGCCATGTTATAGAACGAAGCCGAATACAGTGATTCTGCACAATTTCAGTTGAAATGACTTCCTTGCACGATCCAACGACCAGCAGAGTATCTCTGCCGTCCGACCAGACAAAGATCGCCATAGTCTAAAAAAGGGATAATGCCACTTTTTTTGACCAGCTGCGCGCTCAGTCCCCGCTGTGCTCGTCAATCACCGTCATTCTTTGCCAATCCCGGCTCCAGCGGGTCAGCGGCGCGGGACTGCCCACAGTCATATGACCGATCACACGCTCTCCGATGGACTCCGCTGGGGTCTGCGTCGCCATCATCACCGCCTGCTCCGGCGCGATGCCGAAGCGATGGATCATGTTACGCAGGGCTTCGGGCATGGTCAGCACGGAACCGGCCAGGGTGCCGTCCACCAGCCGGGCCTCGCCGGCCTTGACAAAGACCTGCTGGCCCCCCAGCGCGTATTCGCCATCAGACATCCCGGCGGCCTCCATGGCATCGGTCACAGCCACGACCCGGGCGGCACCCTTGGCGTTCAGCAGCAATTTTATGACATCCGGGTGCAGGTGGATGCCGTCTCCGATGAACTCTGCGTACAGCCGCTCGTCGGTCAGCGCCGCGCCGGGAACGCCGGGCTCCCGATGGTGCAGTGCTGTCTGGGCATTGAAGGTATGCGTCACATGGCTTGCGCCCCAGTCCGCCGCCTGATGCGTCTGGGCCGCGGTGGCCGCCGTATGGCCGATGGACACCGTCACACCCCGGGCCGTTGCCCAGCGCACGAACGCTTCCGCCCCCGGCCATTCCGGGGCCAGGGTAAGCAGCCGCACCGTATCCGTCTGATCGGCGCAAAGCCTCAAAAACTCCGCCGGATCCGGCGCGTGAAGAAATTCCTTCCGTTGGGCGCCGCACCTGTCCGGGTTGAGGTAGGGAGCCTCCATGTGCGCACCCAGCACCCTTGCGGAGCGTGCGTCAGGCTGCTCCATCACCGCCCGGATACCCGCCAGGGCCGCGGCGGTCTCCGTCTCCGGCGCGCTCATGGTGGTAGGAAGGAAGGCCGCCACACCCTCCCGGTACAGTCTCCGCGCCATCTGGCGAACGGCCTGCTCCCCCGCCATGGCGTCATGGCCCTGGAAGGCATGAATGTGCACATCCACAAAGCCCGGCAGCAGATAATCCCCTGCCAAATCCACCTCAGCCTCATACAGCCCCTTATCCAGGCCCGCGCCGATCTCCTGCACTTTGCCGTGCATCAGCCGCAGCTCAGTCCCCTCGCGAAACCGCCCGCCGATAAAGGCGGCAGCGTTGCGGATCAGCATGAATCACGTCTCCCCCTCTTTCGCATGTTCCACGGGCCATGTACCACGCCCGCAAAAAACAGGGAGCCGCACCGTGGTGGATGCGGCCCCCATAAGGTTACTTATCGTAATTGACCACCAGGGAGAAGTCCGGGGCCTTCAGCGACGCACCGCCGATCAAGCCGCCGTCAATCTCGGGCTGTGCCATCAGCCCCTTCACATTCTTAGGATTCATGGAGCCGCCGTACTGGATGCGAACCTTATCGGCAACCTCCTGGCCATACTTGCGGGCCACCGCCTTGCGGATGACGCCGATGGTCTCGTTGGCCTGCTCATCGGTGGCCGTGAGGCCGGTACCGATGGCCCACACGGGCTCGTAAGCGATGACGACCTCGGCCACCTGCTCCGCCGTCAGCCCGTTAAGAGCCATGATGGTCTGGTAATCCACCAGGCCGTCGGTGGCGCCGGCTTCCCGGACGTCCTTCATTTCACCCACACACAGGATGACCTTCAGGCCCGCGGCCACCGCCGCCAGCACCCGCTGGTTCACCGTCTGGTCAGTCTCGCCAAAGTACTGACGCCGCTCGCTGTGGCCGATGATGACATATTCCACGCCGGAAGCCACCAGCATGTCGGCGGACAGCTCACCCGTGTACGCGCCGGAAGCCGCCCAGTGGACGTTCTGCGCACCCAGGTGGATGTTGGAATCCGCAATGGTCTCCCGCACCGCAGCAAAGTCCACGGCAGGCACACATACCACCACGTCGCAGGCGGCGTCCTTGACCAGGGGCTTGAGCTCCGTCACCAGCGCCGCGGCCTCGGCGGGCGTCTTGTTCATTTTCCAGTTACCGGCAATAATCGCCTTGCGCATTGGTATCACCTCATTGTTTGATAAGGGGAGCGCCAAAGGGCTCTGCCCTTTGGGAACCCGGCAGAATCTCTGCCCCGCCCCCCCCGCGAAGGGCCTTCAGCCCTCTCGACATCCCTTTCCCAGGAGCTACGCCCCTGGGGAGGCGTCGGAGGGGCCGCAGCCCCTCCGACTGTACTCGTCTCCGTCGGCTCCGCCGACGGGGCGGGTCGTTTTCAGCTCTGCTGAAAACATACCTTACACTCGCGTACGGCCAGGAGAACGGCATCCGCCGTTCGACCAGCGCGCGAGTGCAAACTCGTGAAAGTGGCACCAGCCACTTTCACGAAGGCCTTCAGGCCTCGTCCAGCGCCGCAACGCCGGGCAGCACTTTGCCCTCCAGGTATTCCAGGGAAGCGCCGCCGCCGGTGGAGATATGGGTCATCTTGTCGCCCAGGCCCATCTGCTCCACAGCCGCCGCGGAATCGCCGCCGCCGATGATGGTCACAGCATCGCTCTCCGCCATGGCCTTGGCCACCGCCAGGGTGCCCGCCGCCAGGGTGGGATTCTCAAACACGCCCATGGGGCCGTTCCAGATGACGGTCTTGGCCGCCTTGACCGCGCCGGCGAACAGCTCGGCCGTCTTCGGGCCGATGTCGCAGCCCTCCATGTCGTCAGGAATCTGGCTGGCATTCACCACCAGGGTCTCCACCGGGGCGTCGATGGGGCTGGGGAAGTCCTTGATGCAAACGGTATCCACAGGCAGAAGCAGCTGGACGCCCTTCTCCTCAGCCTTCTTCATCATGTCCTTGCAGTAGTCGATCTTGCTCTCGTCCAGCAGGGACTTGCCGATGCCATAGCCCTTGGCCTTCAGGAAGGTAAAGGCCATGCCGCCGCCGATGATGAGGGTATCCACCTTCTCCAGCAGGTTGCTGATGACATTCAGCTTGTCCTCGATCTTTGCGCCGCCCAGCACCGCCACGAAGGGACGGTCGGCGTTTTCCAGAGCCTTGCCCATCACGGCCAGCTCCTTGCCGATGAGGTAGCCCGCCACATTGGGCGCCAGGAACTTCGTCACGCCCTCCGTGGAGCAGTGCGCACGGTGGCAGGAGCCGAAGGCGTCATCCACATAGCAGTCCGCCAGGGAAGCCAGCTCCTTGGAGAACGCCTCGATGTTCTTGGTCTCTTCCTTGCGGAAACGGGTATTCTGCAGGAGCACCACATCGCCGTCCACCATGGCAGCCACGGCGGCCTTGGCGTTCTCGCCCACAACGGTGTCATCGTCAGCGAAGACAACCTTCTTGCCCAGGTACTCGGAAAGGCGCTCGGCCACGGGCGCCAGGGAGAACTTAGCCTCCGGGCCGTTCTTCGGCTTGCCCAGGTGGCTGCACAGAATCACCTTGCCGCCGTCCGCCACCAGCTTCTTGATGGTGGGCAGGGCCGCCACGATGCGCTTGTCGTTGGTGATCTTGCCATCCTTCATGGGCACGTTGAAGTCGCAGCGGACAAGAACCTTCTTGCCGGCTACCTGAATGTCTTCGATCGTCTTCTTAGCCATGATGCACACTCCTTATGAAATATTGTTTGCATTGTCTATTGCAAAAGCCCTGTTGAGGGCGTGCAATCCGTTCTGACAGCGGGCCTGCCGGGTATTGCCGACCTTTTCATGATACCACGGAAAGGCTAACCTGGCAAGGGCTTTCCAGCATTATTGACATATTCTTAACAATTTTGTGCGCAACTTTGCGCCCCCACTGGCATAGGCTGGAGCAGGAGGTGACCGCCATGGTGAGCATCAGCCCGGGAACCGTCGCGCTTTTTGCGCTTTCGCCCCTGCTGGTCTACTTGCTCTGCCGACGTTTTGACCCGAAAAAGCCCTGGGGCCGCGCCCTTCAGCGGTGCGTGGCGGGGATTCTGCTCCTGTGCCTGTGGAATCTTCTCTCCCCCGTCCAACTGGGCGTCAACCCGCTCTCCGCCTATTTGACGGGCAGCCTAGGCCTGCCCGGGCTGGGATTGCTGTATGTGCTTTCCCTCATCGGTTAAACCGTTATGACCTCAATGCCCGCGACAGCCTCGTCAATCAGCGCCTCCATTTCCAACCGCTCCTCGCCCCACAGGATTTTCTCCAGCTTGGGATTGGTGGCCGGATGCCGGGGCGTGAAGACCGTGCAGCAATCCTCAAATGGCAAAGAGGATGTCTCATAGGTGCCGATGCGCTTGGCGATGTCGATGATCTCGCTCTTGTCAAAGCCAATGACCGGGCGGAACACCGGCATGTTCACCACCATGTCCGTCACCCCAAGAGCCCCCATGGTCTGACTGGCCACCTGGCCCACGCTCTCGCCGGTGATAAGGGCCTCCGCGTGCTCCTGCCGGGCCACGCGCTCGGCAATGCGCATCATGAAGCGCCGCATAATCAGCGTCGTGTACTCCTCGGGGCACTTCTCGTGGATTTCCATCTGAATTTGGGTGAAGGGCACGACATGCACCCGGATGCCGCAGTAGCTTTCCGACAGGAT